>OMGN01000349.1_pt1 | contig 33668 bp, 20 predicted proteins | sample 1674111 | NCBI WGS metagenome assembly OMGN01 (sample SAMEA103958143, study PRJEB25191) | human gut metagenome | biome: human-associated habitat [ENVO:00009003]; feature: intestine environment [ENVO:2100002]; material: feces | place: Germany | collected 2013/2015
ATTCAGACTGGTGGGTTCAATAGTGATCAGATCATCCGTAACGAAGACGGTGGTTTAATTTCACGGTTCTACGGATACGTGGCAGATGGTATCTTCCAAAACTGGAGCGAGGTATATGCTCATACCAACGAGCATGGAAAATTGATACAGGATAAAGCACAACCAGGTGATATCCGCTTCAAGGACTTGAATCATGACGGTGTACTGGACGAGAACGATAAGACATGGATCGGTAACCCTTATCCAGACCTTATGGTAGGTTTGAATCTGGGCTTCAATTACAAGAACTTCGACTTCACAGCCAACTTCTACGGAACACTCGGCAACGATATCTTTAATAAAACCAAAGGATTATATTCCGGGGTAAGCGGGCAGAACGTATGGGCAGGCACGCTGGAAAAAGCATGGCATGGCGAAGGTACCAGCAATGACATTCCACGCTTGTCATACAACGACCTGAACCAGAACTATACACGCGTATCCAGTTTCTTTGTAGAAGACGGTTCGTACATGCGATGCAAACTGCTTCAGGTAGGTTATACTCTTCCCAAGAAGCTGTTGCGCGGAACAGAGTTGCGTCTTTCATTCTCAGCACAAAATCCGTTCACTATCACCGGTTATTCAGGTATGGATCCCGAACGTCCGCAGATTGGTAATGATGGAAGTGTAATCGAAACAGGTATCGATGGCATTGCCTATCCCAACCCACGTACATTCTTGTTTGGTATTGACTTTAAATTTTAATCCTTGATAACAATGAAACAGATATTAGCAATATTGACATTGATTGCCTCGCTGACATTCACCTCTTGCGAGGACTTCCTGACCGAGGAAGTGCGTGGGCAACAAAATCTCGACACCTATTTCCAAAGTGTAGAGGAAGCCGAGTCATTCATCACCGGTTGCTACCAGGCCATCACTTTCGGTGGTTGGTGGAACATCAATACGGTATGGTTACTTTCCGAAATGTGCAGCGATGACGGTTGGATGGGAAATACAACCCAAAGCCAGAGTGATTATATCTCTTTAGCACATTATCAGGGTACAGGACAGAGCAACGGAGCCATCTCAAACTTCTGGCAATACCGTTATAAAGGCATCTTACGCTGCAACGTAGCCGTAGAACGCATCTCACAATCCGAATTCTCGGACGAAGACATGAAGAACCGCCTGATAGGCGAAGCCCGCTTCCTGCGTGGATATTTCTACTTCGAACTGGTAAGAAACTTCGGCGGTGTACCTCTCGTTACAAGCTTCCTGTTGCCCGAGGAGATACAAGGCATTACCCGCGCTTCTGCCGAAGATGTATATAAGTTCATCGAAGATGATCTGAAAGCTGCCGCCGACGCGTTGCCAAAACGTAGTGAATATGCTGCCACCGATATGGGGCGTGCTACCAGTGGTGCAGCCTTAGGCCTGCTAGGTAAAGTTTACCTTTATCAGGAAAAGTGGCAAGAAGCACATGATGTATTGGAAACCGTTATCGACAGCAAAGAGTACGAACTGCTTGATAACTTCGGTGACGTATGGAGTGTTGATCACAACAACAGTAAAGAGAGTCTGTTTGAAGTACAGTATATGTACGACGGTACTTATTCATTAGGTGGTTCACTGACAATAATCACCGGTGCACGTAATGGTCCCGGCGACGGATGGTCTTGGGGTCAGCCTACTGCCAACCTCGAACAGGCTTACATTGACGCAGGTGATACCGAACGCCTTCGCTGGACTATCATCAAAACCGGATGTACCGAGATTGCCGGTGAAGATAACTTCGATAAGTTCATTGAAAATAGCAAAGACATGGCTAATTACAAGACTTATATCGAGAAGTATGGTTGGGATCCGGATTGCTATATAATTGACCCTGCACAACATAAATCGGCACGTATCGTCCGCAAATATTTCGTACCTATCGAAAAGCGTCCGGAAGTGTACAATACAGACAAGATTCCTTTGGATCACCGCATCTTGCGCTATGCCGATGTATTGCTGATGTATGCCGAAGCCTGCAACGAACTGGGTGATGACGCTACAGCACGTAAATACCTCAATGAAGTACGTAACCGCGTAAACCTGGAGGATGTAAAATCAAGCGGCAACGATCTCCGCAAAGATATCCGTCTGGAACGTCGCCTGGAATTAGCATGGGAGCAAAATCGCTTGTATGACATCCGCCGCTGGACCGACGACAATGGCAAGAAGGTGATTTCCAATCTGCTGGGAACCAATGGTACTTTCGTTAAGTATAACACAGATGCCGCTACCCGCGACCTCTATGAATGGGAGAACCAGGGCGAAGCAAGTAATAAAGGTGCTGGCTTTGATGAAAACCGCGACATGGTATTCCCCATTCCTTTGTATGAAATCACAATGTCTAATGGTTCTATCGTTCAGAATCCGGGTTGGAATTAACCCCGGTGAATGTCTAAATAGAATTCTTCAATAGGTCTTTATACTCTGTCGCGGATAGTTTCATAATAGATTATCCGCGACAGTCTTTTTTAAACCATCGAATATTTATGAAGCTAAAATATTATTTCACTCTGCTGTCCCTGCTTTCCTTTATGGCTTGCAGTGACGATTCTCCTTCTACACCCGATACCCCCGATCAACCGGATGTACCGAATAGTGTAGAGAAACTAGTCACCATTAATGCCGGAAAAACCTATCAGACTATCACAGGATTCGGTGCATCAGACTGCTGGAATCCTTCCTATGTAGGTAAATACTGGACCAACAGCCGTGAGAAAATCACCGAATTACTCTTCTCTTCCGAAATTCAGGCAGGAAGCCCCAAAGGTATCGGTCTCTCCATGTGGCGTGTAAACCTGGGCGGTGGAACTGCCGAACAAGGTGATGCAAGCGGCATTACCGATAAATCCCGTCGCGCAGAGTCATACCTGACAAACGACTTGACCCTTGACTGGAATCGTTGCGAAGGGCAACGTTATTTCCTGAACCGTGCTAAAGAGTTCGGTTGCGAAAGTATCGTCCTTTTCAGCAATACACCACCCGTACAATATACACAGAACGGCAAAGGTTTCTCCAACCAAGGAGGAGTATCAAACCTGAAAAACGATTGCTACGATGACTTTGCCGCTTACATGGGCGATGTAGCTCAATACTACATAGATAAAGGTTATCCTGTGACGCACATCTCACCGGTCAACGAACCGCAATACAACTGGGATGGAGGACAAGAAGGAAGCGGCTGGACCAATGACGAAGTTGCCAGATTGGCCCGCGAACTGGATGATGCCTTAACCGAACGTAATTTGTCTACCGATATCCTGCTCGGTGAATCGGGCGATTGGGAATACTTATATAAGACCAAAGACGATGCCAATCGCAGTAACGTTATGTCTGCCTTTTTCACCCCCGGCTCGTCAGCTTATGTAGGTAACTTAAATCATGTAAAGAAACTAATCTGCGGTCATAGCTATTGGACCGATGGTACTTGGGACGGTATGCGCAGCGTACGTAAGCAAGTGGCACAAGCAGCAACGCAATATGGTGTAGATGTATGGCAAAGTGAATGGAGCATGCTGGGAGACAACTACAGCAACACAGAATTTGTAGGATATGACAATGCTACAGAAATGGATATCGCATTTTATATGTCGAGAGTGATACACAATGACCTTACCGTAGCAGGAGTATCTTCATGGAGCTACTGGACTTCCATGGACGTAGCCCGTTGGGGACATAAAAACCGTTTTCTTCTGATATCCCTCGTACCTGGTGGAGGAATCAACGACAACAATGACAACATAGAAAAAGAAGGTACCTTCCAACCCACTGCCACCCTTTGGGTATTGGGTAATTATAGTCTGTTCATCCGCCCCGGATACCAACGTATCAACATGCAGCTGACCGAATCGCTCAACTTCTTTGGATCAGCATGGCTATCCCCGCAAGGAGATAAAATAGTAGCCGTCTTCACCAATATGTCCAGCAAGAATGTCCGCCTAAGCGAAACTCATGAAGGATGGAGCAACGAAGCTACGTCAATCCGGACCTACACCACTACCAATAGCAAAAAACTGACAGAAGCCACCGTATCTGCCGGAGAATCTGTACTTTTGGAAGCGGAAAGTGTAACCACAGTAGTGTATAATCTAAAATAATCATCCAAAATGAAAAACGCTATATTCACGCTGACTGTATTCATGACAGCCCTGCTCACCGGCCTTCCGGCACAGGCGCAGGTTTCATTTGGTAATGCCACCAAATTCAATGAAGATTGGCTCTTCCGGCTGACCGATGACTCAACCATTGTAAATCCCGCCTTCAATGACAGCGAATGGCGCAAACTCAGATTGCCGCATGATTGGTCTATTGAAGGACAACTTTCACCTTCTTTAGCAAGCTGCACCGGCTATTTACCTGGCGGAATCGGCTGGTATCGCAAACATTTCAAGATCACGGATGACGCTCCACGCCATTATATCTATTTCGAAGGAGTATACAATCGCAGTGAAGTCTATTTAAACGGACATCTGCTTGGCAAACGCCCTAACGGTTATATCTCATTTCTCTACGACATGACTCCTTATCTGAAAGAGGGGGACAACGTGTTAAGTGTACGTGTGGACCATAGCCGCTATGCTGATTCCCGTTGGTATACAGGATCGGGCATATATCGTGACGTATGGCTAATTGCCGCCCCTGAAATACACCTGGCACAATGGGGCACAGGTTGGCATGCCACTTCTCTGACCAACCGACAGGCTACCATAGCCGTCGATATGGAAGTACAGAAACACATAGCAACCAACGACAGACTTGAACTTTCGGCTACACTATACGATGCTGCCGGCAAACAAGTAGCGCAACGCCGCACTCGTGTTTCTGACGGTAAAGAAGGTATTACTAAAGAAAATCTCACACTGAAAATAACTAACCCTCACCGTTGGAATCTGGACGATCCTTACCTTTATACACTAAAAACGGAATTGCTCAGCAATGGACAACGTATCGATGGATGTGAGACTAAAGTAGGACTCCGTACACTGAAGTTTGACCCTAATAAAGGATTTGCGCTCAATGACAACTGGATGAAGGTCAAGGGTGTATGTCTACATCATGATGCCGGTGTACTCGGCGCTGTAGTACCTCCGGAAGTATGGGAGCGCCGTTTAAACAATTTGAAAGAAATAGGTGTAAATGCCATCCGCATGAGCCACAATCCACAGGCTCCCGTTGTATATGATCTATGCGACCGACTGGGACTTCTCATCATGGATGAAGCATCTGATGAATGGGAATTCCCGAAACGTAAATGGGTGAAAGGCTGGAATAAGGGGGAACCCGCCTATGACGGTTCTTTCGATTTCTTCGAAGAATGGATTGAACAGGATGTAACCGATATGGTACGTCGCGACCGCAATCATCCTTCCATTTTCATGTGGAGTATTGGTAATGAAGTAGATTATCCGAATGATCCTTACTCGCATCCTATTCTTGACGGATCAACCATCAATCAACCCATGTTTGGCGGTTACAAGCCGGATGCTCCTGATGCTATGCGTATCGGCAAGATAGCCAAACGACTGGCTGCATGCGTCCGTGCTGTCGATACGTCACGCCCCGTAACGGGAGCACTGGCAGGAGTTGTTATGTCCAATCAAACAGAATATCCCGAAGCCATCAATGTAGTAGGATACAACTATACTGAAAACCGCTATGATGAAGATCATGCCACCTATCCCAACCGTGTCATTTATGGTAGCGAAAACGGTTCCGGTCTTGAAGCCTGGTATGCCGTAAAGGATAAAGAATTCATCTTCGGACAATTCATCTGGACGGGTACCGACTACCTTGGTGAATCGGGTGCATGGCCCTCACGCGGACTATATACCGGATTGCTCGACTTTGGTAGTTTCCCCAAACCCCGCGGACACTTCCGTGCTTCCTTATGGTGCGAAAAACCGGTTACTTATGTGGGTACTTATCCCATACCGGATCGTTTCAAAAACTCCCGGCGTACTTTCCTGTCACCCGATGCATGGGATATATGGAACTATGATCCCGGCCAGGAAATACGTGTAGTCTGCTATACCAATGCCCCACAAGCACGTCTGTTACTTGATGGAAAAGTGCTAGGTGAGATGAAACCCTATGATGAAAAGACAGGTATCATCTACTGGGATATTCCCTATCGGGCGGGTGAATTGAAAGCCGAAGGTTGCGATAAAGACGGAAATATATTGTCCAGCTATTCCATCAAAACCTCCGGTCGCCCCTACGCTCTCCGTGTAAGTGCCGATCGTACCAATCTATCTTGCAACCGCGCTACAGCGCATCTCATTGTAGAAGTGATAGATGAAAAGGGTGTCGTAGTGAAATTAGGCGATAATGACATTACTTGTACCATCGAAGGTCCGGCACATTTACTGGGGCTCGAAGGTTCCGATAACAGCGACATGAGTGACTACACCGATAATCGCCATCGTGCCTTCCACGGACGTCTACTTACCTACATACAGACCACGGGTGAGAAAGGTCAGATTCGCGTAAAGTTTACTTCACCACTTTTACAAGGAACAGAGATTGTCTTGAATGCTAAATAACCCTCTAAAAACAAATATTTATATGAAATACAAAGTATTATTACTCGCCCTCGCCGCAATAACTACTTCGTGTTCACCACAAGCAGATATAAACTATCAGATTATTCCCGAACAGCCTCAGCAAACCATGGATCATTTCAGTGCTTCGGATGCCTGGAGCATGCACATCATAGGCAAATGGCCTCAGGAGAAACAGGACCAAGTAGCTGACTGGTTGTTCAGTACTGACAATGACGCTAACGGAAAGCCCAAAGGAATCGGGCTTTCTCTGTGGCGCTTCAATGTAGGTGCAGGAAGCACGGAACAGGGCGAAGCCAGTCAGATAGGCTCCCCTTGGATGCGTACCGAATGTTTCCTGCAACCGGACGGAAGTTATGACTGGGACAAACAACAGGGACAGCGTAATTTCCTCCGATTAGCAAAGGAACGTGGAGTCAATAAATTCCTTGCTTTCCTAAACTCTCCACCCGTTTATTTCACTCAAAACGGACTTGCCACCAACACCGGACGTGACGGTACACTGAATCTGAAAGCGGAACATTATGAAGACTTCGCCCGTTTTCTGGCAAATGTGATAAAAGGAGTTGAAAAGAAAGACGGCATTAAGTTCGATTACCTCTCCCCTTTCAACGAACCGGACGGACACTGGAATTGGATAGGTCCCAAACAAGAAGGCACCCCGGCAACAAAGAAAGAAATTGCCCGTGCCGTACGCCTCATCAGCAAAGAGTTTGTGAAAGAGGGTATTGATACGGAAATCACCATCTGCGAAGCGTCAGACTATCGTTGTATGTTCTCCACACACATGACAAACCATGAACGTGGATACGAAATACAATCTTTCTTCTGTCCCGACAGTGTAGATACTTATTTGGGAAACACCCCGAATGTCCCCCATCTCATTGCAGGGCACAGCTATTGGACCAATACACCTTTAGAAAGTCTGAGAGATTACCGTCGTCAGTTACGTGATACATTGGACAAATACAAAGTTGACTTCTGGCAAACGGAAACCTGCATTATGGGGAACGATGAAGAAATTGGCGGAGGCGGTGGATTTGATCATACAATGAAAACAGCCCTCTATGTGGCCCGTATCATTCATCACGACATTGTTTATGCAGGAGCACGTAGCTGGCAGTGGTGGCGTGCCATAGGAGGTGACTACAAAGACGGACTGCTACGCGAATACACTGATCCCGATCTTCATGACGGTAAAGTGGAAGACTCCAAATTATTATGGATATTAGGTAATTACAGCCGCTTTATACGCCCGGGAGCTGTACGCATGTCTATTAAGGCAACAGACAAATCCGGACAGGTAATCCCGGAAGGAGATACTGATCCCCAAGGACTCATGTGTTCTGCTTATCAGAATACAAACGGACAATGGGTAATGGTAGTTATCAACTACGCTGATCAGGAGAAAAATTTCACTTTCAAAGTGGATGGTTCCAAAGTAAAGTCATGGCAAGGCTACCGCACCTCAGATGAAGCAGGTGAAGATCTTCTACCCATTAAGAAACTGAAAAACGAACAGATAGCAATAATTCCTGCACGTTCCGTTATCACTTTTGTTTCTCAGGATTAAGAGATTTCACCACAGAGTAACACAGAGGTTCACAGAGTTCAATAATTTCTAAATCAAGAAAATAAAACTCTGTGAACCTCTGTGTTACTCTGTGGTGAAATCCCTATTCTTTCGGCCGCCCAAATCCCTCGCAGACATTCAAACGATGAATATCTACCACTGCACTTATTTCTCCCATCTTCCCTAACAATGTTTCCGCACCATTCTGAATCTTGAAATTGACTTCTTCTTCGTACAATGGAATCATCTGATAGAAATTCACTTCTTCCCCATTAGGCAATTGGCAAACAGCAGCTCCTTCTTCCACATTCTCCGGATTGATCAATAATACACTGGAAAGCTGAGTATTCTCTGCAAACGGTTTCCCGTTGGGTACAGAATGTCCCCAACCTAACCAGGAATCCTCTTCCAATGGCAGACGGGCAAGTATCTTCAGCCAACGTAGCGGCCAGTAATTCTTTTCTTCATGGTCAGAAATATTCCAGTCGGCAGGTAAATATACCACTATCTCCGCACGCTCCAGCTTATACTCAGCCAGTTCCTTAGGTACATTCATCCGATGGGCACCCATGCCCGATGTGACCAGTGTGTAATAATTCCTTTCAGCCGTCGGCTCGACAATAAAGATATCCACATGGATATCCGGTGAGGCGATCTCATGGAACACATGATCCGAATGACCGAAGAACTTATCAATATGCGCTTCAAGAGCATCCAATTCCTCCTCTTCGTACATCTCAGGATTATGAGGCAAAACACCATTCTTACAATTTTCAATGTATTCCTTCGCATCTTCATCGCTGGGATCCAATTCCAATGAACGTTCAAAGGCTTTCTGCGCCTTATCCAGTTGGTTCAGATAATAATAAGCATAACCCAGTCGATAGAACCAAAGCGCATCTTCCTTACATTCTTCCTTTACTGAAAGAAGCTGTTCAATGGCTTCATTATAATTCCCCTGATTATTGTATGAGCGCGCCAGAAGCCCCGTCAATTCCGCAGTTCTCTCCTCTTCAGGAACTTTCAGAATAGCGTCAATTATCTTCTGTTCTTCATCGTCCGCGTTCCATTGTTCTATTTGCTGAAGCAACTTATCATGCTTGTTCGTTTTGGTAGCAGTCAGATGATCAATAAAGTCAGCTGAAAAGCCCATTGCTTCATCCTTTCCCTCGCACGAAAGAGTAAACAGGGTGAACTGATGTTCAGTGATAATCTGGCACTGGCACACATATTCATCACTATCTTCTTCTCCACCCAGATCATAAAGCCTGCACTTACCGTTTTCAAAAAACTTCTCTTCAATCAGCACATTCTCATCGTCTTCCAGATAGTCCGCTTCGTCATCGGGCATAGAATACGCCAACATCCGCACTACATGCCAATTCTCGTCTTCTCCATCATAATACCCGCGAGAATCATCCTCTTCAAAATAAAGGTAATTACCCGGAAGATCAAACTTCAGATTTCCTAATGTATAGGTCACTTTGTCCTTGCGATAACCAATCGGAAATTCACTTATGAAATCCGGCAATGCAGAAACATCTACCGGCTCTTTTTCCACCAAACGACAAAGCAACAGATAGTCTTCTTTCGGGAAAGCAAGAGACGTATCCATTGCGGCAGCCTTCTCCAAGTTTTCTATAATAAACGAATTGATTTCCATATCTTCTTCGCTACGCGCGGAAGGCATAAAATAGCAATCTTCCCACAAGGCACTCAAAGCCGTATTCCGATAGAATAATGCATCACGCTCTTCATTATTCCACATGAAAAATTCGCTTGCCAACCTCTCGATACCTTCATCTTTTATCCGTTCGACTAAGTGCTCCGGACATATTCTTCCGAAAGGAGATACCACCGTTCCTTCTATCCCACGGGGCATGTACTTATTGCAATCCCAACAAATGGCAGACATGCTGCAATTCTCCTTCATACGTTCACGGCAGAGTTCTACGATGGCGTTCAACCAACGATAGAAATGTTCGGAACGCATCCGTTCAAAGTCCCTATGCTCATAATATTCCGTATCGTCCTCCACCTCAGTAGAGAAGTCTCTCAGTTCTACCAACTCGTCAACGATATCTATCGCAGCCTTATGAAAACCTGCTCCCAACAGGTTAGTCTGACAATCACCTATGACAGCTATATCATCTTCTTCCTGTTCATAATTGAAGAATATATTTCCTAAACGGCAGACTGATAATTCAGAATAATCTTCTGTATGACTGACAGATGCCTCGTGCCGGGCGGCAACTACATCCAACAATTTCTGGAATGAAGAAATACTTTTGCATTTCGTTGTTAATCTGAAACCTATACTCATGGTTGTGATATATTTATAATTATAGATTCATTTTATTCCTCAGACTCGTCATCCTCCGTTTCATACAGTCTGCACAAGTCACTACCCTGACGGAAGTCGGAAAGATAGAAGTGATATTGGGGATAGTCTTTCAGAAATGGAACAATCTTTTCCATAAATGCCAACTCATCAAACAAAAGAAGATCAATATAGCAGGTACCGGTACCGATAGCTCCCCCTAATAAAAGTCCCAAACCTTCCGGTTCAAGCAATTCCGCCGCCAGGCGGTCTTCCAGTTCATAACGGAAATCCAGTACTTTCTTCCCATCACCTTCTTCCTTATTTTCATAGGGGAAAGCGATAAATACAGCCTGCGCACCAAATCCATTCAAACGGTCGAACAGTTCTGTGGAACCATTATAATAATTGGCCACCAAAGGCTGGAAGCAGGAGCTGCCTGCCATGACGTCAAAACGTAATTCCTCGTTCTCCTGAGGCTCAAAACGATAGCTGGTATAGACTTGCTGCGGATTATCAAATATCTCCTTACCATGAGCCTTTAATGTATCTGTAATGTAGGCTCTGAGTTCAGGAAGCTTTATCATATTCTCCAATGGAGCATCTGCACGCTCCACACTGGCAATATACTGGTAAGAAAGTCCCTCACCCAGCATAATCTCCATCATGATATAATAAGCATTATAGCTTTGTGCTTCTTCCAGAGAGCATAACTGTTCTTCATAGAAATGGATATTGAAAGCATTGATATCTTCCTGATAAGCAGCAGATACCTGCACCTGAGCCATATCTACATTCGCCCCATACATGCCGAAAGAGAAACTTGCATCCGTCCCCTGATTGAAAGGAAAAAAGTGCCATTTATCCTTGAATTGTGCAGGCATTTGCGACACAATGTAGGGATAGAGATAGAACAAATGTGTATTGCCCTCTACGGAGAATGTGAATTCATAGTCTCCACCCAGATTAAAATGCACATCCTCATCTATCAAATTCGTACCGGCGGTAACAAACTCAACAGCATCACCACCGTCAAGCTGCCCGCGGTTCTCAACAATCCGGGAGAGCTCCTCCTCGTTATCGGTAAACCACTTCCAAAAGTCCTTCACCCGCTTCCGGAAAGGCAGGTGACTGTTGCAACTACGGATGAACTCAATCGTATCTTCATCTTCCGGAGTCAGTTCGTCCGCCTTCTTAAAGCAAGCCAAAGCTTCCTTGTATCTGTCGAGAAAGTAAAGTGCATACCCTTTCCGAAAGTTCCAATTAGTATCTCCGGCTTCTTCCTCCTCGATGGAATCAAGTAACTCCAAAGCTTTTTCATATTCACCCAGGTTGTTATATGCACGTGCCAGCAAACCTGTAGCTTCAGAATCTCTTTCTTCAGGCGAAATCTGTCCTAACATATCAACAATTCTACCATGCTCGTCAGTTTCTGTCCAAGCATCAATTTGTTTCCTTAATGTTTCATCCATTGTTCATTGTGGTTTAATGATGTCCAAAGATATAAAAACTCAGTTTATCCACTCTATAAACTGCCATAAAAAATTACAATTGGATAATGGCTATTTTATAGAAACCATGACAAATTGCAAATTCTATTCTGTCAATTTGCTTTTCCAAAGAACTTTTATTTAGTATTTATTCAGGAAGATACCCAAAAGGTAGGATAAATGTCATTATATTCACAAGAGAAAGAGCAAGAAGTACAAGTCTTTTCTTTATATTTTGAAGACTGTTTTTCAAAAAAAACGGCTATGGAAAAAAGCATTTTCCATAGCCGGGTACATATAAAACAATACTTAATTATTTATAACCTGTATTCTGAGTGAACTCTGTTTTATTTTCAATTGCATCCAAAAATGTCTGCGGAAATGGACGTACCCAATGGTGTTCATCAACATTAGCCGCATTAGGATTACATTTCTTTATTCTTTTTACAAACTGCTCTTTACCAAAACGCTTTAAATCAAACCACCTCAGTTGTTCCCCTGCCAATTCTCTCGCACGTTCATCCAAAATAAAATCAATATCTTGAATCTGCGACAGGTTGACACACATATCCTCCTCATAACCGGCAACTGCACGGGTCATACGTAACTTATTCATATAATCCAAAGCATCAGATTTATCCGTTTGAGCCCCAGCTTCTGCTACAATCAGATACATTTCAGCGATACGAATCATAAAACCGTCCCGCGTACTTCTATCTTCATCTTTAGAAGCACGTGCAGGGTCTGCAAACTTACATAACTCTAAAGATTGCTTCATGTTTTTAGTAGAACCATCTGCATTATAAATATCATTTCTGTCAAACAGCTGGTAACGGTTTTCCGCCCAGGCACGTTGCGCAGCAGTTGCTTCCCCTTTAATTATATAAATAGCCGTATCAGCCATTGCCGTGTACTTACCTTTTCCTTTCTCATTATTCATGATCCATAGATGGCGGAAACTGCCACCATAACGTTGATCTCTTTCCTCATCAAACAAGTCAATCAAATAACGGGTTGGCATGTAACGGTTAAATGGACGTCCATACTCTATGGAACGTGTCATACCCGGTTGATCATCATATTTCATGCAGAAAAGCAGATGCGCATTATTTCCTCCATTTCTGATAACCGGTTTATCATCCAATTCCGAATTATACAGCTGATTTGTTGAATAATCGACATACCATATTACTTCATTATTGGAATTTCCATCACTGTTCTTCATATCCCAGATAGAAGCAAAATCTTTAGCCAACTCAAAAGGACCATTGTCTATCACGTCTTTGGCCAAATTATAAGCCTGTTCATACATCTTTGCATCCTTCGTTACACTAGCCCGCGTTAACAGTAGTCTGGCTTTAAGTGCTTTGGCAGTCCATACCGTAACTCGACCACCGTCATTCTGCTGAGTAGATAATTTACTTGTAATAGCCCAGTCCAGATCACTAAACATATGCTGATAAATATCACTTACCGATGTTTTAACCGGATTCATTACGATACTACTTGAAGGCACATCTATGTAATAGGTATCTCCAAATGTTTCAGTCAATATCCAATAATAAAATGCACGCAGTACTCTGGCTTCCGCCTCACGCTTATTCAATGTTGTAGCCAATGTTTCATCTTTCGATGGGTTAGGTACAGTTTCCGCATGATAGATTGCGGTGTTGCACCAGTTTATAGCTGCGTAGAATCGGTCAAAATAAAAGGTACATGCAGAATTGGTACCATCAAGCGACTGCGTATATGCCGCCATATTATTATCCACACATCCAGAAGCTGCTGCTATAATATCCGTTCCAGTTTCACTCAATCCAATGGCATCTTCTTTACCTGCCCAAAAGCGCAATGGGGTATAACATGCATTCACGATGGCATTCAACCCTTCTTCCGTATCATAATATCCCCCTTCGGAAGTTACATCACTATAATTGGTTTCATCTAAGAAACTATCACAACCACTTCCCAGAAACAGCATCAACGATGCTACTAATAATATACTTTTTTTCATAATGTTATTCCTTTAAATACTGAATCGTTTATCAAAAATCCAAATTGACACCAAACACAAGTTGCTTGGTCATAGGGAATGAAATACCTCCTCCACGTTCCGGATCATAATTCTCAATACTACTGAAAGTGAAGAAGTTTTTAGCTGTTGCATAAATGCGTACGCGGTCCAGTCCTATATTCTTCAGTGCTTTTGCTGGAAGATTATAAGCTAAAGTTATATCTCTGATTTTCACAAACGAGCCTTTTTCATATTTCAAGGTTGAAGAATATCTGGTTTTTCCGAATCCGTAAAAACGGTTAGGACGTGGAAAATCGTTTGTGGGATTTTCAGGAGTCCAGTAGTCTACATTCGAACTGTTTTCCAATCCGTCTGGTTTATATCCTCTATTAAATTCATAATCGATCCACTGACCTAAACGGCTGTAAATGAAAAACGAAAATTCAAAATCATGAATGGTAAAAGCATTATTGATACCAAAAGTCACTTTCGGACGTTTACTGTAAATAACACGGTCTTCGGGAGTAATTTCCCCGTCATCATTCGTATCCTGTATCTTTATGTCACCAGGAATCTGCCCGTTCTTAGCAGCTTCTTCCGCTTCATCTAATTGCCAGATACCAATTTTCTTATAATCGTAAAACACCTGAAACGCTTCACCCACAAACCACGAGTTAGCCTCATCTCTCAGTGCTCCCGATGCCAGTTCTTTTATTTTCTCTTTGTTATGAGAAAGCGTAAAATCTGTGGTCCAGGTAAAATTCTTCTTTTGTATATTTACTGAGTTTAGCGTTATATCAATACCAAAGTTTTCCGTCTTACCAATATTTTCCATCACATCAGAGTAACCATTAGTTGATGGGATCTTGCGATTCATAAGAACATTCCTCGTATATGATTTATAAATGTCCAGAGAACCTGACAGACGATTATTGAAGAGTCCGAAATCCACTCCCAAATCGAATACAGAAGTTGTTTCCCACGTCAGATTCTTATTCGACATAGTCTTAGGATACAGACCACTGGCCAGCTCATTATTGAAAGAATAAGTAGAAGAGCCCAAAAGACCTATCGTTTGATAAGGATCAATGGCCGATTGACCGGATTCTCCCCAGCTTAAACGAAGTTTCAAGTTGGATAAATTATCAATGTTCTTCAGAAAAGCTTCTTCATTCATTCTCCACGCTAATGCTACAGATGGAAAATATCCCCACTTATGTCCACTGGCAAGTAGTGAAGAGCCGTCTGCACGTAAAGAAGCTGTAAGAATATAACGGTCCATAAACTTATAATTTACACGTCCGAAGAAAGAAGCCAAATTCTCTTCTTGTAAATAACTGTCAATCATAACTTCTTTGGTGTTTGATGCCAGATTATGATAGATATTGCCTCCATAAGTCTGCCCTTTACCTGAAGCCAATGTATATTCTTTACTCTTATAAATCGTACTGGTACCACCCATTATCTGAAAATCATGCTCTCCCAATATCTTCGAATAGGTCAGGATGTTTTCCCAGGTAATACCCGATTGAATAGTATGTTCTTTCAATGATTTACTGTCTTTGCCTTCTCCGTCCAAAGAGTTTGCCGAGCAATAATACCCTCTTCTTGAATTCTGAGCATCAACCCCTAATGTTGTTCTGAAAAGAAGATCTTTTGTGATATTCCAGTTCGCATACAAGCTGCCAAAGAAACGGGTGCCTTTCGTGTTATCCTTTATTGCCCCCTCCACATCATCCACCAATGGATTGGTCTGAGAATTGTATCCCGGTGCCGGGAATCTTACCACTTCTCCATTTTCATCATAAGGTTTTGATAATGGAACAATCTTATTACACATATTCAACGGATCACGACGTGTGTTTTGATCCTTATAAGTATACGTAATGCTTGTACCTATCTTCAGGGTTTTCAGTAATTCATGATCCAATGCTACCCTGGCATTCAATCGTTTATAATTATCATTTTTGAAAAGCCCATTCTCACCTCTATATCCCAAAGAGATATTATGTTGTGTCTTGTCTGTACCTCCCGATATGGATAGTTCATAATTCTGATTGAAACCATTGCTCATCATTAAGTCACGATAGTCAGTAGACACTCCTTCTCTAACATATTCCAATTCCTGCGCCACTGTAAAGACCTGATCATCCGGCAAATATTCATTAGTTGTCTGGTCACGGTATGCTTCACGTTTTAACTGTGCATATTCAGCTCCATTCATGATAGATGGATAAGAAGAAATCATATTAACAGAAGCAAAAGCATTCAGAGAAACTTTTGATTTTCCTGTTTTTCCTTTCTTAGTAGTCACGATGATAATACCATTTGCACCACGTGTTCCGTAAATGGCGGTTGAAGATGCATCTTTTAAGACTTCAATAGATTCGATATCCGAAGGATTAATATCCAGGGTCGTACCATAATCTACTCCATCAACCAAGATCAGAGGTTTATTACTGGCTTTTAATGATCTCTCTCCACGAATAGTGAAACTCAGATCAGCTCCTGCCTTACCTGAAGAAGAAGTCAGGTCCAATCCTGCAACCTTTCCCTGTAAAGCTTCCAAAGCATTGGTTGTCGGTATAGCTGTGATATCCCGTGACTTTACGGAAGACACAGCACCCGACAAGTCCCTCTTTTTCTGTACACCATAGCCTACAACAACAACTTCATCCAAAGCCTGTGCATCTTCTTTCAAGGTAATAGTAAATGAAGTCTGTTTTCCAACCGGTATAGACTGAGTCAGATAACCGATGTAAGAGACAATTAAAACATCTTTCTCCTTCACATTCGGAATTGCAAATTTACCATCCAAATCCGTAATAGAACCGTTACCGGTTCCTTGCACAGATACATTGACTCCAATCACCGGCTCTCCGGTAACATCTTTCACAATACCGGAAACTTGATGTGTCTGAGCCAGAGACAACAAGCAAAGCATGCTAAACATCAAAGACATACATGCCCTTCGAATAAATACATTCTGATTCATAAAAAAGTGCTTTTAAAATTAGTAAATAAGGTATTTGTTTTTCTATTCATATGAAAAGCTGAAGGTAGCAGGAGTATCTGCTTTTAACACTATTTCCTGCATTTCCGCTTCCCGCAATTGAATTTTTACGTTCTGATCTATTTTAGATAATAAAGTGACTTTCACTTCCTTTTCATTCCATGACAGCTCTTGCACTATAATTCCACCTCTCAAGGCTACTCCGTTTATATGCCCACTGCGCCATTGCTGAGGCTTACATGGTAAAAGGGATATCAGACCCGGTTCCGAGTAAACCAACATTTTCATCACTAAAGACGGGTATCCTCCGCAGATGTCCAGATTGAATGTTTTTTTAGGATCGTGGGTTGAAACCATATTATTATTCCAATAACTGTTTCCCAACCAGGTCAGCATATCATAAGCCGTCTCGGATTCACCTAAAGCACACGCAGAGAAAGCCAGTTGAATCATACCGAACGCCATGATTCCGCCATTGTCTTGCCGGCGTATTTCCATCCTACGATTAACGGCCCGCTTACATCCTTCTAGCAAATCCTTATCTTTCATAATAAGGGGATCATGAAAATCATACAGTCCGAATAAGTGAGAAGCGTGGCGATGTTTATGATTGTCCTGCAAGTCCTTCCACATCCATTCTCTGATTTCTCCATTCTCATTCAGCATATAAGAAGGCATTTTGGCCTGCATAGACTCCCATACCGGAATTTTATCCTGATTGACACCCAAAACCTGACTGGCTTCTATAACTGAGCGCAACAAAGCATTAGCTGCCATCACATCCATCGTGGCATTTATACAAGCCTGGCTGGGATGATTTGCCGGATGATTTTCAGGAGAATATGAAGGATTAAAAACATACTTCCCATCAACCCCTTCTTTCAGAAAGTCTTCATAAAACAAGGCGGCCTGTTCCATGAATGGAAGTGCCCGTTTCTGCAAAAACTCTTTGTCCAGGGTATACATATAATAGTCATAATAGAAGAGTGAGTACCATGCCGCTCCGGTCACCCAGAAAGTCATCGGCCAGGTAGCATCAAAATGATTATTTAAGCCATGTGAACTAAAACGTGACGGAACATGAATACCACGGCAGTTATAAAGCTCACGTGCATTCACCTTAAAATCTTCCATATATGCTTCCAGCCTGTCAAACAGTGGCAACATCAGCTCCGGAGTATTAGCCTGCAAATAATGGGAAATGACAACCGGCAGATTTCCATTAGTCGTATAGTCACCGGACCAGGGAGGAGTCATAGTAGCTCCCCAGATACCTTGAAGATTAGGAGGATTAATGCCTGTGGCACAAATAACATTATAACGTGCAGCATCGAAAATCTTCTCTATTAAAGCCGGATTGGAACCACCTGCTTCCAATAGTTCTTCGGAAGATTTCATACGGTCTTCTTTAGAGACACCCAAATCAATCGATACACGCTCAAATAATTCTTTATGGATTTTTTTATGCGCATCCAGTAATTCCGCATAATTAGTAGGATATAAACTGAGGTCTTTCATCATATCAGGTACTTTCGATATTTCCATATTGTCAGAAGGTTCAACACGAGCTAATATCAGCACATCCGTAGCACCATTTATGACTATTTGATCCGAGTTCATCTCTATATCACCGTCCATGTTCACGACTTTCACTACCCCTTCGTATCCCTTAAAGCTTTTTCTGGATTCAAATTCCCAAGGCCTTTCGTACCATGCTTTAAAATAAAGTCCGTTTTCCATTACACCGGATTCAACTTTATCAATGCAGTTCTTCTCACTTAATGTAAATTTCTTCTTACGTCCTGCATCATGCCTCATTATCTGTGAAAGATTCAATGTTGTATGGATAGAGCCTTCTTTTGAAGATAACCGTAGGGCAACCACATTGTCCGCTCTGGAAATAAATAGTTTACGCGAATAGATTCCATTATTATCCTCCCATTTAACCTCTACTTCGCCCGTAGTAAAATCCACAGTCCTATTATACTCCTTCACAGAAGAAGTATCACTTGAAATGTTGAATTGAAATGCCGGAACGAAAAGGTCTGTTGCGTGTTTACCTTGGTATCCCTCGGAATTAGCTAAGTCTACAATAAACTTAGAAGCCTCCGTATATTTACCATCCAGCATCATTTGCTGAATCTTCTCCAAGTTCTTTCCCTGGCTGACAGGCTTTCTCGGAGAATGAATAGGCAAATAAAGCAAAGCATGGTTAAGAACAATAGATTCCCTGTATGGGTCTCCCATTACCATAGCTCCCATCACACCGTTTCCGGTAACCAACGATTCTTCCCAAATATTAGCCGGACGATTGCTATGAAATCCCCGTTCCGGAACATTACCAACATCATTGATTTCTGTTTTACAGCTTAAAAAAGAAAAAACAGCTACACAGCAAAGAAAAAATATTCTCATAGTACTTTCATTTAAAATATTGTTATAAAAAAAATGCCCACTAAGCTCGTATTGCTTTGTGGGCAAAGGTAGCGCAGGTGGAACAGACGCCTGTGCATTATTTATGTGATTCTGTGCACTATTTATTTTAGTTCTTTATCTTATATTCACTCGGAGTACAATTTTTCAACTCTTTGAATACCCGACTAAAATATTGAGAAGAAGAGAAACCACTCATGTATGCTATTTGGGATATATTGTAATTTCCTGTTTCCAATAATTGTATAGCTCTCTTTATTCTCATATCTTTTACAAGCTCAATGGGAGATACCCCCAAAATAGATTTTACCTTCTTATAGAAAACAGAACGTCCAATATTCATACTATCAGCCAAGTCTTCAATTTTGAAATCAGAATCTTGCAGCCTTTCTTCCACAGCCTGAATGATTTTATGAATGAATTCTTCATCATAAGAAGTTATTTGCGGTACCGACGGAGATAAGTTCTCCAAAGCATCACCTTGAATAGCAACAGGCTCTTTACCGGCAACAGGTAATACTTCTTTCATAAAATGTTCACGCAATATGCTGCGTTGCTTTAATAATGAGGAGATGCGCGCACGTAAATACCCGGAACTGAATGGCTTTGTTATATAATCATCCGCCCCATATTCCAGCCCCTTTATACGGTCATCCAACGTAGCTTTCGCTGATAACAAAACAAAAGGAATATGGCTTACATTATAGTCCTTCTTTACTTCTTCCAGTAATTCTATACCATCCAGACAAGGCATCATAATATCACTGATAACCAAATCCGGAATTTTCAACTTGATTTTCTCCAGCCCTGTTTTCCCATTTTCTGCTTCAATCACATGATAATCTTTCCGAAGTATATTCACCATAAAATGTCTCAGTTCCTCATTATCTTCCACTACTAAAACCGATATCCCTTCTGCTTCTTCATTATTTTGCGTTATACCAGAATCCATCGGCATTGAAGATTCGGAATCACTTAAAATGAACTCGACATTTTTATCGGACTCAAAAATCTCATGTTCTCCCGGCAGGGAAATAGAGAAAGTACTTCCATACCCCAGTTTACTATCTACCGTAATCGTCCCATGCAGCATATCAACCCATTCTTTTACCAAAGAAAGCCCGATACCGCTTGATAAGTTAGCGTCTGTCTGTCCCAAGGTCTCGAAACGTTTAAATAACATATCTATTTTATGCAATTCAATTCCATTTCCCTCATCTTTAACCTTAATGAGCAGGTTCTTTTCTTTAAATTCAAGAATTAAATCAATATTCTTCCCATCCGGAGTATATTTAAAGGCATTTGACAGTAGATTAAACAATATTTTTTCCAGTTTATCTATATCTGTGTAAAGAGTATAATTATCATAAGAACAAACAAAATGGAAACCGATATTCCGCTGATGAGCCAAGCCCGTAAAGTTATCATAGATTTTTTTAGACAGTGTTACGACGTCCGCCTGCTCAATATACAACTTCATTTTATTGTTCTGTATCTTCCTGAAATCAAGCAATTGATTAATAAGACGCAACATACGATCAGTGTTCTTCTTTGCAAGCTGTATGTTTTCCTGTCCCTCCTCACTTAATTCCTCCCGATTAATAATCTCTTCTATAGGGCTTGCAATTAAAGTTAGAGGAGTGCGTAATTCATGAGATATGTCAGTAAAGAAGCGAAGTTTCAAGTTGGTAAGTTGCTGTTCAAAGTCCACTTTCCGTCTCAAATTAAATATGTAAGCAAAAGTAGCCGAGATAGCCAGAATTACCACTACTATTAACACTATATATAACAGCCATGCCCAGCCTGTCTCCCAGAAGATAGGTTTCACATGAATAGCCAGCTGTGCCGTATTTTCCACCCAAAGCCCATCTCCATTCGTTGATTTCACTTCTAAAATAAAGTCTCCCGCCGGCAGATTCACCAAACTTGCCGTACGGCTATTTCCTATATAGTTCCATTCTTCATCTATATTTTTCAGCCGATAAGCATATTGTAAATGCCCCGAACCTGTAAAATCCAAAGCAGCAAAAGTAATTGAGACATTACGCTCATCCTTTTCCAGCGTTAATTCCCGATTGATAACAGGAGAAGATCTTTCCTGTTTATAATTCTTTCGGGTCCTCACATCTGTGAAAACAATATGTGGAGCAAACTGGCTTTTTTTAAGTTTATCCAAATTCAAGTATAAAACTTCCCTATTCAAGGCTACATACATACCATTGTTTTTATCCCTGATGAATGGTACTTCGGACACGGCCAGGTGAGAATGGAAATAAAAGCGATCATAAGTATCTATAGTATTCTCAACCGGATTATATTTACAGATATGATTCTCAAAATTAATCCACAACTCATTATCCTTTCCTTCTAAAATTGCATAAGCCAGATCGGAAGGCAAGCCGTTTAATTTATTCAAATGAATAAATTCTATATGATCACATAGAAGATCTTTAGAACTAACCAGATTTAGTCCACTGCTATGAGTAACCACATAAATATCTCCTTTGCGACTTTCAAATACATATACTACATCATTATTACTAAGACTATTGGCACGTTTTGTTTCGCATTGATTCAGATTAAACTGTATTTTTTCCCATTGATCCGCATTTGTAGAAAAAGTCAGCAGCCCATCAGTGGTTCCTGCCAGCATAATTCCTGCTGAAGTACAAAGCAGACTTCGCACCCTTAGATATTTGTTCTTGGGATAGAGTTCCAGCCCATTTTGATAATGCGTAAATTTCAGATTGGGAAAGCTCCCCTCCACTACATTCAGTCCTCCCCCATACGTTCCAACCCAAATATTTCCTTTTGTATCCTGACAAATAGAGAAAATAGCATCAGAACTCAATGAATTTTTATCTTTCTCATTATGCTTGAAATGATAAATCCGGAACTTTCCCGCTTCCGGAACTGCTACATAGATTCCTCCTGTCCTGCTCCCCATCCATATCCTGTGCTGCTCATCCTCAAAAAAGCAATAGATATCCGCACCAAAAACAAGTTGCTTGTCTTTTACCAAATGCCCATCCCGGCTAAGATTACCGCAATAATCATGATTATCATTGTAGATTTCTATTCTTTCACTTTTATCAGCCACCCATATTCTCTGTTTGGAATCAACAAACAGCCCGCGTATCTTATCATTGTGCCCTGTAGAGAAGTAGCTGTAACTTTCATTTAAGAAGGTCAGCTGATCGACACCGGAATCACAGCTTAACCATATATTTTGCTGATTATCTATCAGAAATTTCCTCCCGGTTGCATGATAATATGTATGTTCTCCATTTATGTACGTATAGCCTTGCTCAAAAACATTTGTTATAGGATTGTAAAATGAAAATTCGCCATTTGGAGCCAATATCCATATACGTCCGTAATTATCCTCATGGATAAAAATATTCGCTTTTTCCTTTTGGCTCAAAGGATAATTTATAAAGCTAATGCTTTTCTGCTTTAAATCACACCGGATAACATTTTCCTTTCCGTTAATCATCCACAGTATGCCATTGTTTGAAAGCAAATGATAAGATGGTTGTATATCAGGATGATTCTCATTCACCAAAATGCTTTCTGCATGGTTGTTTTGAGTATCGTAGATGATTATACCCCGATTAGTCATAATACCCATTTTCGCATTGGGTAGTTCCAACAAGTCTATGATACCGTAATCAGTTTCTTTTATAGATACCTCTTTTATTCCTTCTTCCGGTGTATACGTCACCAGTTCTCCATCCGGAGAAGACATATAAAGGATATGATCGATACATATTGCATTATTAAAATTCCGGCTGTCCGATAATTCCCGTTTTCCATAGACAAAGCATCCCTTATCAGTCAATACCCATTCATTATCATGAGCATCACGTACAACTGAATAAACACGGTTACCATGTTGCGGAACAGAACCGGAAGGAAGGAACATAACCCCTTTATCTTTTTTATACAGGGCTTCATCAATACGCCACAAATTACCGTCAGAAGCTATTATCCACATAATCCCATTTGTCAATGGAATCATTTTCTCTACCAACTTGCATTCCTCTATCTGTGGATGATAAACAAAAATATCATTGAATTTTTCCTGGCGCACATCAAATAGATAGACCTTATCATCGTATGTATGACACCACAAAGCATCATCGGCTCCTTTGACAATGCTTACTAATCTATTGTATTTTAGTTTAGTATCATCTGTAGGATACGATTTATAATTCTTAAAAGTATATCCGTCAAACTTTTCCAGTCCATTCCATGTAGCCAACCAAATGTACCCATCATTATCCTGAAGCATATCCTGCACAATATTTTGTGACAAGCCATCTTCTATTGAATAATGTCGTACGTTGATCATCTCTTGTGCAGACAGTACAGGAAGCAGATGACACCATATTATGGTCAGTAATAATTTTACTTTTGTATTCATCATAGCATAAGATAAAAAAGATTAATCCGGGGCAAATTTATTCCTTTTTCGGAAATTACAGATGAAAATCTGTAATAAAGCATTCCGACTACCCAATTTGAATATACTTATCCAAACAATCCGCAGCCGATAAAGTCAATTTCCCTTTTATACGTTGCTTTGCCTTCAACACTGAACAGGGAGTAATATTAAAAAGAACTGCAATAGCCTTATTTCCTAACCGTGCACGAATCAGATAGCATACCTTTAACTCTTGCATACTCAGCCCGTATGAAGATAACTGCTCTGACAGGCAACCGCCATAAAACATATCAATGACAGTGAACAGATTCGTCCATTCAGTTTCCTCCCGGATTATGCCATAGGAGGGGTTCTGATGAAGGCGAAGCAACTGTCCCAGAGACACAAGTAAGGAAGAAGAACATTCAGCCAGTACCGAAGCATTCTGGTACTCTTTCAGTTGTTTAGTCAGTTGCTTATTGCGGAATAACAAACAAGCATTCCAGTTATCATGATAAGTTTCCATATTCTATTTCTCGTTCTTTTAATGTTCCATATAATCCGTATTCCAATTTTTCGCCATCTCCTCCACTTCTTGACGCATCTCCTCAATGGCCGTGGAATGAACCTTGGGCGTCCGGTTCAGCACATTCCATTTCATATCCTCAAACTTGTCTTTATCCCGATAATTCGGTTCAGAATAGAGTTTAGCCAGTAGATAGTAAGGATAGATTCTGCCCGGCAGGCGACTGACAGAAATAAGAAAAAAAGCCTCGGCACATTTATATTCATGCAACGCCTGGCAATTTTTACCCATAATATTCAATATCATCGGATCATTACTATACAACCGTGCCTGATCCAGACACTCAAAAGATTCGTCATAACGACCGGATTTGTGCAAGCTATGTCCATATTCAAACAAGAATGTGCCTTTATTCCTCAAAAACGGATAAAGCTTTTCATAAGCCCTGTTGGCAGCTTCGTAAGCCCCCGAGCGATAGAGTATTCTCGCATTCATCCAGTCCCGGCAAGCGTCTTTTTCTTGCGTCCATTTTTCCGTATAGCCTCCGAGCCACACCACCAGACAAACACACAGAATAAGATACTTACCAATTACATCACCTATCCCACAGGCAAGAAGCAAACATATACCAGCGACAATGAAAGCCGGAAGATGCAGCGGATAGGAAGAAAAAGAAAATACAAGCAAGGAGATAAGGGCACCACAGACACCATAACGGCGGAGTCTCACTCCTATCCAAAGACAACCAAAGATTACAAACAGCGCCAGTATACACATAACAATACCATACGTCAAGGCAAACTCCAGATACTCATTAAATGCATATTCAGGACTTCCTGCCACACGTTCTTCCCAAGCAGCATAGTTCCCTGAGGCAAAATATAAACTCTGAGCCCCACCATAAGCACAAGCGAATCCGGTATGACATCCCCACGGATGAGCAGCAATGGCCCGGCAAGTCATCTTCCACATAAACAGACGCCCCAATGCTGAATCGGGTTTTAAAAAGAACATTCCCGCAGCAGCCAACAACAGAATTAAAAATATCCCGGTTCCCCACAATATATAACGCTTTTTATAGCGACGCCACAATATATTCCACTTCCGTTTGTCACGATGCATATATGCCACCCAGATACAGCTTATTGCCGCAGCTATCCAGGCGGAGCGGCTCATGGTGGAAGGCAATACACAAAGAATAAGCATACCCGCCACAGTAGCTGTAATTTTTTCTATCTTTAGTGACTTACATAAATATCTCCACTTTTCCGGCACCCTCAAATAATGATATAAGCATATCGGTAATATCATTGCCAAATATCCGGCATAAGGACCAGGATTGAAAAAAGAGCCAGTCAACGCATAATGAGAATGTCCCGAAGCCGTAAAACCATACAGTTGCCTCATTCCCCATACAGTTTCTACCATACCAAAAAACATTAAACTCCAAGAAAAGTAGATAAAAAAATAAGGAAAACCCAATGCCTTTCTCAAAGGTACCCCTTCATATAGCTGCATCAAACAAACTGCAATAATAGAACCAGCCGTGAAGGGTAAAACCTTTCCAAACCACACCCATTGAATAATAGTTTCCCCACTTGAAAGTTCAGGCGTAACCACATGCGCCATGCTTAATAGTAAGCATAGAGTAGTAAATAACAAACCGTGTTTTACGTACTGCATTATTATGAATACCAATAATTAAACAAATATCACTTAGTATAATATTTCAAAAGAATGGAATGTAAGTATTCATATGTAAATTTTACATTTTCCTTCTGTGGAACAAAAACATTATTTATTCTCTCATCTACAAAAGAATAAACAAACAGATACGGCATACCTATATCTACTAATACAGAATCCAATGCATTGCTAATGCCATAAATATCAAAATGAATGTTATTGACCCTCTTAAACTTTTTTACATAATTCATATTCTTAGTACTAGTAAATAGTACAATATTCTGTAAACCAATAGAGTCTTGATAAATATTCAATTTACTGACTATGCTATCTATACAAACATCACAATGCATTTCTGAATATCGCAAAACCAATGTATTATCAGACATTATATCTGAAAGTGTCTCTCTACCTCCCTGCAAATTTGTAATCTCCCAATCACGCGATATTTCATTTCCATTCAATAGTATTTCATTAGCTCTACATTCTTTCAATGCTTCTAATTGTCCAATCTTAATATCCGAATCTTTTTTCAATTCATATAAGAACGATTGAACTTCACTTATCTCCTTATATTGGATATAGCTATAGATATTGCTCAATAATAAAAAGAGAACAAGTATAATAGCCAAATTTAGTTCTTTCCTTTTCATTTTGCCATTCCTCTAAATTTACACTTAAATAATATTGGATTAGAATCATCACCTATTTCTCCAACAATTGAATCTATTTTCTCACGATAATAGCTATTCGTACAATAAGTTCTCAAAGATTTCCAATTAAAAGAGAAAGTATCCGCATCTTGTAAGATATAAAGTTCACCATTTGTTGTTGTATAAAAATAGTGAAATATCATATTCCCAAACAAACCTATACTAAGCCATTTCCCAACACGAATATTAGTACTGAGTTTGTCATATATAAAATATTTGAAAGAATCATCCGAATAGTAGCCTAATAAATAATCCTTTGAATTTTGTAAATATTCAAACCCTTTCAAATATCTATTTTTGCGAACGAATCTAAAAAGCATGTCTTTATCAACATTTACATCTTCAGGAAGACTTCTAGAGGTGTAATTTATAACATAAAAGGGGCACACTGTGTCCTCTTTCAAGATATAAATCGTATCATTTAGAGGGTAAATTAGTGTAGCTTCATTATTGTATTTGCTAGCGTATTTCCTTAATCCATATCCAGATTTATCAATCTGTTTTCTGTTAAATGGAATTTCAGAAGATATGACACTAGAGGTAGCTAAGTCAAATTTAAAAAGATTAAAATCCCCATAATCCGATCCCTCATAATTAGAAATTAAATAGGCAATATTATCGAATGATATAATGTCTTTATGATAAACATCATAAGAAATCTCTCTATGCGAATTGCTGTATAAATCATACGCAATATATTTATTACGATATAGATCCTGAATTAATATGGAATCACCTTTAAAAGTAAAATTCCCCAAACGAGAGTATTCACCAGGTCCCATGCCTTGTCTGCCAAGGCTATTAAGAAAGTGTCCTGTTGTAGTAAACACGAATATTTTTGCATTTCCTTTATCAGACACGAATATTTTGTCTTTATAAAGCTCTATTTGTTTAATATCTGATATTAGGCATTGTTCCGTTGTCTCTAAAGGTATAATTTCTATTGAGTCTTGTAGTATTTCGGATAAATCTAAATATTCCTCAACCACTTCCGGATCTATAAGAATCTCATTTAAACCTTCATTAGGTACATACTTATCAGATGAAGAAAAACATCCCCCAAAAAGCAAACACAAAAAAAGCAAAATAATATTTTTCATTTCAATAAATGTTTTATGATTAAGTTTTTAGGGACTATCGTTCAATCAGATAGTCCCTAAAAATTAGAACGGCCAACGTCTAGTGCAAGGATATGGAGAACAACTTCCTGTTTTACCCTCACACTCTCCCAATTCCCCTTCACGAATAATCTCAGCAAAAATCGGATTATTATCAGAATCATAAGCTACTATAACCTTCTCAGGTATACCACATCCAAATTTATGAAGAGGTCCCAATGCACCGCCCGAAATTTCATCATTATTTGCAAAAGCTTCAGATTTTAAAGATACCAAATCTACAATTTCATCACTATTGCGTATTGTAAAGACTGTATTAACAATAGCAATAGATACGACAACTAAAACATAAATAATTTTTCTCATAAATACTTTTTTAAAATTTAAATAAATACTTATATCCCACTTTCGAAGAGATATTTTCGTAGAATAGGCAGATATATCCACTCACTCTATATTAAAAATACTACTTTACATATTATCCTCCTCCATTCTTTAATTTTTATTATTTATACTTTTAAACGTCCTATCCCACCGAATTTCATCCGTTCCCCTATCCACCGACTTCCATATCCTGACAGCCTTACCCACAATAAAAGGTTCCGGAAGCAAGCCCCAATAACGGGAATCCTGGGAATTCATCACCTTATCGCCTGCAACAAAATAATAGTTCTCTTTAAAACGGTAAGCATGAATCGCGCTATCATTCAGTAAAACCGTATCACCATACAGGAAAAGTTTCTTTCTTTGTTCCCATTCTATCACATTCCGATATAGGACAGCATGTTTAGGGTTCATCTCTATCTCATCTCCTTTTGCAGGAAGATAGAGGGGACCGAAGTTCACGATATTCCAGTCCACCAATCCATTATAAGGATACCCACTCATCACTATTCCATAATCTTTTTCTCTGCCATTTGCTACTATACGCATCAGTGCATCCTGTGACTCCACATTTCCCAACGACATTTCACAACTACGCACCCAGTAGTGAGCCTTCCTGATCTCAAACGTATCCCCCGGCAAAGCCACACATCGTTTTACATAGTAAGACATCACGTTCAGGCCTATACTGTCCCATTGTGCAGGATAGGGAAAATTAAAAACCAACACATCATTCCGCCGTATCTTTCCCAATCCCGGCAAACGGGAAATCTTGACTTCTTTCCCTTCAAGAGCATCCCAAATATTAAAAATGCGTCCACCCATCACCCATTTATTCACCAAGATATTATCTCCGGCAAGCAGGGCAGGTTCCATTGAGTCGGAAGGAATCTTGAAAGTAGCGATACTAGTCACCTGAAGCAGTATCCATATCACCACTACTCCACAAGCTATCAGGAACAGGTTGAGGAACTTGTCAACAACCCAAGACACCCCTTTCTTTTTCTTACCAGAACTGTTGTTTTCCATCTTTATATTCAAATATACGTTCATCCTTTCCACGGGTATGATCTTTCAAATAGAGCAATGCACCTTCAGGAACCTTATAAAGCAAAGAATCGGAATGAGGACGGACCCTACCTGCCGATGCCCATTCCCCATCATTATAATAGAAAAGTTCATACTCATCGTCCGTACGAATAAAATTATCACGGTTGCGGGGAGTGAACACAATCTTCTCAATACGTCGAGGAGTACCCAAATCAAGTCCCGACCAACCACCCGTAGGCTGGACATAGTCAAAGGAAGTATAAGGGTCGCCGTCAAACACGTTTGTGTACTCATGTGAACCGTCCAATCCGTTACACCCCGGTGTACCGATAATCTTCCCTTTCAAAGGGACACTGTCAGCAAAAGATGTATAGAAAGCAACCTCCGAAATATTACAATAGCTGTCTTTAGGGCCATAATAGCGAACATAACGGTAAGATCGGGCACTATTTACCCGTGCAACATTCCAAAGCCGCTCGGGGAATTCCTTGATGATAAACAGTGTATCTTTCCTGTTGAAATGAGGGTCATTGCTACCTTCAAACACACCATCTACCATTCGCCGGACAAAAGGTTCAAAGTAAAGTTCATATTTATGGAGCAGCGTAACTTCGACCTCCCTACCGCCCGAAGGGAAAAACCGTACTTCACCGCTCTCCCTATCAAGCAAGAAAGGATCGCTTTGCGGGCATATACTGCCGTTTTCATAAGTTCCCAAACGGAAGACAACCTGCCCCTCCACATTCTCAAAGACAGCGCCCAGACGCTTGTCGTAAAGACACCACCCGATGGGAGTCCAGTCCATAAAGCTGGCGGAACAGAGATAGACCGGTTCACCCTTCTTTAAAGGATTGTAGAGATTTTCAGGACCAACCGTTAATGTGCGATTCTTGCTCCCCGCATATATAGCAGTAACATCACGAAAACAGGGATAACGGAAAGAGGGATGTCTTTCTTCCGCTTTCTTTCCCATAGCCCTGATCATTTCCCGGTTAACACTGAACGTACGACGATAAACCTTTCCTTTAGGGTCCCAATAATTATCAGGGCTATTCAGTTCAGAAGTAGGGTCCAGAATGGAGCAACGATAAGAGTTACCATCTTTGTCAAAGACAGCATTCCAATAATGGGGAACATTTTTATTTCCCCGCATCAACATGATTTCCTCGCTGCAAGGCAAACCTAATGCACGAAAAACATAAAGTTGCAGATCGGTAAAGTTTACGCAACTCCCCGAACGCCAATCCACAACTTTAGGTCCATAATGAGGGCCGAATGAGAATAGTTCAGTGAAATAAACCGGAGCTTTATGCAAGGTGTCCATTAGTATCTGAGAGATGTACTTCGGATCTTCAGCCTCCAGAAGCCCACGAATGCTATCCAACAACGGATTATATTTATTATAGATTCTTTCGCGCCAGGATTCCAGTCTTTCATCACCTACCCGGTAAGGGAGAACGAATTCACAAAAGTCTTCAAAAGAGACATTTTTCCCCCAAGGCTGTTCACGCCATACTTTAAAAGCCCATTCTATATTCTCAATCAGATAACCCGGATCGATATGAATATCACCCTTCACTTCCAGTCTATCCAAATGAAAAGGACCGCAAGCGCGCTTAATGGAATCCAGCACTTTATCCGGATACATGGTACCTTTTCCATGAAGTTCAAAAAGCTTTAGGTAATCATTTAGAGCTTCACCTTCATAGCTATAGTGAAAAGGCAGATTTTCGATAAGAAAAACGGCAGCTCTATACTTCAGGGAATCATCTTGGTATTTGTCAAGAACAACCTGCAATTTGGGATTGACTGATAAAATATCTTCTAAGGAAGGACCAACCGAACTTTTAGTACAGGAAGCCAATATGCCTAATATACAAATTATCAATAAAACAGCATTCTTTTTCATCATTATATTAGTAGAATTTACACATTATCCGCTCTTTTAGTAACCGAATACCTTTTATAAAGCGTATTTTTGATAACCTCCATAATTTTACTAATGCTGATACTAAACCCTTGTTCGCGAAGGGTAATTGTCTTCGTGCCCAAAAATGGTCGTCTTTCACATTCGTTCATTACTAAAGTTGGATACTCAATTTATTGTCACTAAAATACTTCTGTTTAATCAAATTCAGGTAACGTTTAAGATGCAAACTATCCTCTTTTATTGGTACAAACACACATTCCGCTTTCAGATGCTCATTAATGATAAAGAGAAAAGGTTCATTCAGTTCCTCCATAGCTAGTCCTGTAGAGCCTACGTTATAAACAGGAAATTTTATTTGATTAATCCTTTTAAAGACAACCAAATCTCTTTTGTACCTATAAGATGTCAAAAAGATAATATTTTGTCGTCCTATCGAATCTCCTAAATCATTCAAAAAAGAAATATTACTTTCCACACAACTATTACAGTTTACTTCCGAATGAAAAAAAGCTAGTTTAATGGATTCTTTCAATTCTGTATACAATGCCAAACTATCAGACGAAGCAACCTTAAAATTCAACTGACACCCTTCTGATTCTAACTGCATAAACATCAAATAAGAAAACAGTTGCGATCTATAAGCCAGTTCACTTTCATTTTGACAAGCATTTTGGTTACCTGTGCATCCACATAGAACAAAACATAAAATGCTCCTCAATATTCTATTATACATCTTCATATTTAAAAATTTTTTATATGAAAAAATAGCAGAATGGGATTATCTTCACTCTTTATGCTTCCAACTATTTGGGCATTTGTTTTTCCTATTATTCCACTCCACTTTTCCATAGAATGCTGAGAAAATACTTCATCAACAAGATATGATTGCATATATCCAACTAATACATTATCATCCATTGACGAAATGATATTGCTATATTGAAAGATATAATTAATATCATTATAAAATCCATTACCAATCACACACTCTTTAGTCTGACGAGAATAGAGACCTTGATACATAACATGTTCAATTGAAAAATTGAAATACAAATAATCCTTTGTGGGAACATAATCCCCTGGAAAGAATACATAATTATCAGTATCAATCACTTTTTGCCGTTCTCTATAATTCTCTTTTAACAGAAACACTTCTGGCAACTTTCTACCTTGAAAATCCATAACATATTCTGTTTGAAAGCTATTGTCACTACATATAGAGTAGATCGTATCATTAAATGGAGGGTGATACCAAACCTTTTCATCCTGCGGGAAGAAATTATTCTCAGAGATAAAATTTTCATATTTATTTTTCATACGATAGAATCCTCTATTTCGCAACTTAAACGTTGAATCACTTTCAAAAATAGAATAATTCACAATAGTCGCTAAATGGTCATTATCAGAATCCAAGGAATGAAATATATAATGATTAGGTGAAATCTTTGAAAATTTCAAGAAAAGGAATGGAAGTTGTTTAGCAAATTTAAAATTACCATCCAAATCATAATATTTAAAATCTGATTTAAATTGGTCATACACAACAATTTCATTTTCGCATACATTAAAATCGGTCGGTTCTATATATTCTTTCGGCCCTGGTCCCAAAATTCCTATAGTAGCTATATAATTACCTTCGAAAGTAAATTTTTTAATGGATTTTGTTTTATATCTATCCAAAATATAAAAGCAACTGTCTCTAATGACTATCTTATTTATATTACCAATTAAAGCATTCTTTTCATTGCTCAGTTTCACAAAAGTAATGGAGTCAAATTGAGTAGATAATTTTACAGTTTGCTTTTTCTCCAAATTTCCCACGTGAATAGTTATAGGATTATTCTCTAATGAACATAGTTCTCTTACGTCCGACTCTATCTTTTGCGGATCAATATCTTTGAAATGACTGGCAATATTTTTCTTTGCAGAATTATTGCATGAATAGTTCAATACAATCATGAGTAATACACCCATGATTCTAAACACCATTGATTTATACTTCATAATATCTAAACATTTACAAGTTGCCAGGTATTCATTATACCTGACAACCTATATTTATCACTCATCAGCAACCTGCCGGGCTAAGACACCAACCTGTTCCATATCCACACACACTCTTCTCAGCAGTATAGGTTCTTGTCTCTTTTATTTCTATTTGAAGCGCAAAGTTCCAACCAATAGTAATCTCTTTCGTAATTGTACACATTGTCTTATATTCTTTCCAATTAGTTCCATCGACTCCTATTTCATAATTATTAGCCTGCGCCTCCACATTAGCTAAAACTAAATCAGACAAATCCCCCTCTGTATTCTGCAAAATATTATACCCTGCAACAACAGCAATAGCAATAACTGTAATAATACTTATTAATCTCTTCTTCATTATAAAGCGAATT
>OMGN01000371.1_pt1 | contig 32678 bp, 27 predicted proteins | sample 1674111 | NCBI WGS metagenome assembly OMGN01 (sample SAMEA103958143, study PRJEB25191) | human gut metagenome | biome: human-associated habitat [ENVO:00009003]; feature: intestine environment [ENVO:2100002]; material: feces | place: Germany | collected 2013/2015
AAACAGTTTTTTCATAATACCTTATATAATTTATTGTTAATTAAATGATTGCATAAATTCATTCGCTTCACGGCGTATTCTGACGGCAATTTCGTGCAGCGCCGCACGATCCATATTGCGGATTTTCGGTGGTAGTTCTTTCTTCCCTCTGATGTGTTTGAAGCGGAAGCGTTTGACATCCCCGTAGAAGTACACGAACTCCCCTTTTTTCAAGAGGTAGAAATCGCTGGCTATATAGCGGGGCTGCTTGACGCCGCGGCTCGTAACCGTCGTTCCGTTCGAGGACGAAGAGTAGGATTTCTCGGTTTTCACGATCCGGGGCATAAGACCCTCGTAATATTTCGCAGTCTGCTCCGTGCGGGTACGGCCGAAGAATTGGTGCGCAAGGTTCGACAGGACTGTACGCTGGTTAAACTCCTTGCCTCCTTGGGTACGTTGAATCTGGCTCAAATCCTGAGTCGTGTACACTACACAGACATGCAGGCTCCGAAGATAGGCCATATAGTTCTGGACGCGGGGACTCGGAAGCTCCGCGGCTTCATCCAGCAGTGCAACCGCATAGTCGTTATCCTGATCGCCCATCATCAGCAGGCCCGCATCGGCGATCATGGCCAGGATCGGGGCGTTGGAAGATGAATTCTTGGGTTCATTGACCAAAGCCAGTGCTTCGCAGTTCCCCGGACGGTTGATCCGCAGGTCGATATCATTGCCGCTCAGCAGGAAGAACCCCGCATCCGTATTGATCGTATTGAGGGCCAGAATGACTGTTTGCAGGATATTACTCGTCGTTTCAGGATTATCCGCTCCTTGAAAGAACACCGACGCCATGGAGGAAACCTGCGGATCGCGGCCCAACATCTTTTTCAACCTTCCGAACGGGATCACCTTTTTACCTTCTTTCAAATGAAGGTTATCCGGATCGTTGATTATCGACATCAGGAAAGGAAGGTGGCAGCACTCCGGTTTATAGAGCTTCAGATACCACGTTATGCTTTCAAGCAGCGAGGCCGCCGTATTTTTGAAGAAGCCGCCCGTCGATGTCGAATCTCTCGCGTCACCGCCCTGCGCAGCTATCAGGAAAGAGTCGATTCGCGACTTCAGCGACTGCTCGTCTTCGATGTACATGGGGTCGATCGGATTTATGCGCACACAGCGCTCATAGTCGAACAACGCGAATACATGGTAGGGAATCCCGGCCTCCGCAAAGAGCGGATAGACTGCCTGCGTAAGCTCGTATTTTTTCAGGTCGTGCAACAGCATGGACATCCTGAACCTGACGGCATGCCGCACAAACGCCATGTTGCAGCTCTCCGTTTTTCCGCTACCCGATCCCCCGTTGATGTAGGTCTGGTCGTCGATACGCTTGATATAGTGCACATGGCCCCGGCTGTCCTCGACCTCCATCGTCAGTTTCGACCACCCGTTAACGCACCGGGAAACGCGAATATACACCCACCGATACGTCGGTATCAACACAATAAGCCCTGCGGCAAGGGGCAGTGCCCACGACCAAAGGTAAGTCACGATCTCCAGCCCGGCCCAGACGTAGATATAGCCGGGAACTATGAACGCCAAAAGTATAGCACAGACACCCAGCGGCTTGCACCAGATATAAAGTACCGGAAGCAGGGCTGCCGCTATCGCCAAATATTCGAGCAGGTTCATAACGTCGATTGATTTCCAAGGATCAATACTATAATTATCAACAACATGGCAGCGACAGCGATAATGATATTCGAACGCTCCACAAGCCTCGGCACAGGCTCGGAACCATGAGCTTGTCCGGCCTTCTCGTTTTCTTCTCGGTACTTCTTATCCAGCATCGCCTGCTTACGCATCATATACCATACGACCGCCAGCAAGATCCCGCCCAGCAGTTTCATGGCAGAAAGCCATGTAAATTCATATCCATTCATCTGTATCAAATATTTAAATCCGTGTTCGGTTTACAACTCAATATCCCTTCGTGAGTACATTCAAAAGTTTGAAAGCGCCTTTCAGCAACACCTGCTGCGGCGTCAGGGGTATGACCTTCACCAGATTGGCTTTCGCCATCGCTTGTACCGCAACTTTGTGACGCGCAGCATGTCCGAAAATCTTATATTCCGGTGTCGGGAGTACGGAACGTTTACAGGCTGCCGCAACCCTGCGCTGCACCTCTTCCTTGTAGGTCTTAGCCACAGCAGGAGAAAACCGCTTATTGATGTAGCGGTTGATATAGTTTTGCTGATTACGTACCTTTGCGAGTTCCTTCGAGGGAATCTTCGTCGAGACATACTCCTGGATCAGCTCCCGGCGCTTCTCTTCGATCAGGGGATAGATCTTCTCCTGCAAAGCCTTTTTATAGTATTGCGCCTGCTCCGCAGAAAACGCCTTATCCACGTAGGCTGCGAATTCGTGCTCGTTTTTCAAACGGACATCCGGGCCGAACTGCTGCACCCCATATCGCTCGAACAGCCTTTCAGAATGAGGCGACAACTGCCGCATCAACTCGTTATTCGCGTCGAGCAGCCGCTCGGCATATTTATCCTGATCGGGGGTCAGTTCGCGTAACAACTGCTCCAACTGGCTCTGTTTTTCGACCACAACATGATAATCGGGAAGTTCCGACGCGAGAAATCCCTCTATCGCCTTCGCCAACTCTGCCTGACGCTCGATCTGGACTTTCTCCAGCCCTTCGAATATTTCCCCCAGTTCTTTGCGCAGAGCGCCGTATTTCATGTCGGGGTGTTCCTCTTCCAATATGTTTACGACACCCCGGCGCAGATCGCGGATCGCCTTATCCAGTTCTTTATCCTCCAGGGCCAAGCGTAATAGGGTTTCCTCTTTCGCATGGACGGTCAGTCCCCTATCCGCGAGAATCTCCTGCAAGCGCACCACCGGCTGTCCCCGCTCTGCGACATACGAATCCAGTTTCGCAGTCAGGGTTTTTACACGCTCCGGTTCCAGCCCGAGGATCTGGGTCTTAAGCGATGCGAAATCATGCGGCCGCTCGCAGCGTTGCGCAACTTCCGAGACCCTCTTCCGGGCTTCTTCCGGCAGCAACCGTTCACGGGCCATCTCCTCGAAGCCGCGCAGATCCCGGATCCCGGCAGCGTCTTTACCGAAGATCTCCAGAGCTTGACGGTTTACTACCTCCTGTTCTCTCCCGGCCCAATACTCCCGGATGAAATCCGCGACTAAATGCCGCTCCTGATCCGCCATGTAACGACAGGCGTTGTCCAGGATTACCGACCGCCCGAGCCTCTCCTCCAAAAATTCCGTTTTTACCAGGAAACAGTCCGTATCCCGACGCAATTTGATACTGTCGAAAAGATAATTTTCACGGCACCATGTGTCGGAGTATATCTCGACCCACTTATCGAAAACTTCGCGCCGGCGGTCGATGGCACGACGCATCACGATACCGCGCCTCAGTAATTTATGGGTCGTATATATCGGACTGTATCCTTGGAATCCCGCGGACTGAATCGTTTTATCTCCGACATTCGCAGCGACGCCTTCCGCCCAGGCAGGCATTGCCACGCCTTGCATGGTGTCCAGCCGGGCCAATTCCAGCTGGAGATCGTGCAAGCCGCACTCCATCAGTTCATCGGCATTCGCATCCGGACTCAGGGCTTTGATCTGCCGTACCAACTGCCCCTTGATCTGGTACAACTGCCGGGCATCGAGGGATTCGCATTGCAGCAAATTTTCATAGTATTCCCCATAGCTGCCGACTTTCAGCCGGCGGAACTCCAGGGCCTCCTGCCGCCGGACGGCGCGATCTTTCATAAGCTGCCGTTCGTACGCATAGGAAGACTGTTTGCGCAGATGCTTGGACTGCTCATAGCTTTCGGTAATGAGCCGGCTATGTACAAAGGTCTTATCGAAAATTCGCTCGCACGCGACTTTATAGGCTTCGCGGTTAAACCCTATCCTCACTTTCCGACCATTCAGGACATGCTTCTTACTGCCTCGGCCATTGGCATTGGGACTCAGGTTGAAGGAATTCGTAATATCACGCCGGCTGACAGCGATATGCACGTGCCAGTTATCGCCGGTCTTGGCCATCATCGGATGAAGGATCTCCTGGCTCCCGCCCGGACGAACTTTGTTTTCACGGATAAGTTTCCGCTCCAGCGTTGCAATCTTACGAGTGATCTCCTTCTCGTTATCCTCAGTAATACGCTGCCGCAGTTTCTCGATCTCCTTATAAATTTGCATATTCTTGCGGACTTCGGGATCGCTCTTTTTCCAGTAGCGGTCTTTCTCGACCATGCCGAACCACAACAGATCGTTGTTATCCTTAACCTCGGGATGCCCGAAGTTCCGGGCATAGGCATCCATACATTTCACCGCATATTCCTTGAGATATGAGCGCATCAGACTGTCTTCGAGATCCGCAGGGACGACTTCACCGGCATCGGAGAGCGCTTTCCGCGTGTCGGCAATAGTACGGCGCAGATGCGCGATTTCCTCGCCGGAAGGAGAAAGCGAGAAGGTATAATAACGGGCCTCCTTCTTTTTCAGACCTTTGACATTGGCGTCGATCGCCTTCGTAACATCTTCACAATCGAAGGTACTGCCACGCCCGTTGAAAAAATATTCGCGACCCTCGACACGAACCGAATCGTTTTGTTTATCCAGATATGCAGACAACTGCCGGGAAGTAGCGTCCCCCAGCTGCTCCTGAACAAGACTTTCCTTCTCAAGATACCCGGCAAAATCCATCACAGAACTCTGACCGTATTTGGTGTTATCTACATAGTCTGTGATATACATAATTTTTCGTATTGGCTCTTGTAACGCACATAATCCTCTTTCGACAGACGGATTTGCATAATCGGGTTGCCCCGGAAGTCAAAGGCGTCGGTCGCAGTTGTGAAGAATTTTTCCAGAAGCGACAGCGCTTCCGAGAGTCGGCTATCCTCTGTTTGGACGGCTGAATCATCATCGAGATCCGGAGTACCGGGCTCAGCATATTCCGAAAGCACTGGACGATCATCTCGACGCAGCAGGGACTTGATAAAATCTTCTGTCCGCGATACCGAACCCGCTACTTTCACAAGCGTGACCTGATGGCTGACTTGGTTTTGGAGAATAGCTTTCAGGACGTCACCTGCCGAGACCTCATAATCCAAATTATTCGTCGCATAATGCAGAATAATTCGTGAGGCAGCATCACCTAATGAAGTTGCTTTCCTATCAGCTATTATTGATAATTTCTCTTTAGCAATTTGAGAAATCCGTATAGTATTGAGAATAATTTTTTCCTTTTTCCCACGCATTCCTTCTCTGAATATTTATACTGATAAGAACAAAGGAATAGATAAAATAAAAAAGACCAAAGGGAGATTTTTTTGTGATTAATCACAAAAAATCGAATATGTATCTTAGAGTAAATCCTAAGCGCAAAAAAACTTTTTCAAGTTATTTTGGATGCTGGATGAATTTAGCGATAAATATGTGGCATGTCACACACATGTCACACATATTCAACTGTATATCAGCACAATAACATATTCACGTCACATTAAATGTTACAATTTTAGGTAAAAATGCAACATACAAATCAACAATAAAACACTATATATCAACACATTAGCAATAAAATCATAAAAACAGAATCACGCTTCAGCGTGATTCCCGCTTGTTCACAAAAAAAATGTTACAGGATCAGCCGGAATTCGGCGGACGTAAAGGCGACCCGAAGAGGGGCAAGGCGTAATGCCCCTCTTCGGGTAAGATTGCGCTTGCGTAATCGCGCCTTCGTCCGTTGAAATCCGGATGTCCGTAAGGCATCGGGCGGGCACCGGGCTATGGAAAATTTCCAGAATTTTCCGAAGCCCGTTGTCCGTAAAATTCGCCCCGGCAGAGCCGGGGCATCGGGCGGGAATAACCGCCCGGAATTTTAGATGCCGGTAACATTTTTTTACCGATCTCCGGCGTAGCCGGGTGGGCGGCAAATAGCCGCCCGCGGACAAAATCGGCCTCAGTCGATTTTGTATGCTCTTTGCTTCTTTCTTCACGAAAGAAGGAATCCCCCATTCGGGGGAGAAAGGGGGGCTTTGTCAGCCGCCAAAGCGAGGCTCCGGCGGAGCGCATGGCGGCGTACAGACAAATACCTATAATTTGCGCCGAGCTTGTCGAAGGCGCAAATCGCGGCACCGAAAATCTCCGCAAAGCGGAGTTTTCCGGTGCCCGCCCCGCCGAGGCGGGGTGTTGAATAGTGAAGGGAAGAAAGATAAAACCGAAACTGTACTCCGAATCCGGGTTGCGAAACACGCCTCGGCTGCGTCCGCAGACACGCGGCGAAGCCTTGGGCTGGAGGGCCGCGCCGGCTTTGCGCCGAGGACTTGGGCACGTAGCGGGCATTGCCGCTACGTGCCCAAGAAACGGGGTGAGTGACTTTTCTTGGGTTCCGGTTTCTTTGTGTCCTCAAGACAAAGAAAGCGGACGCGGTTTTGCTCCTTTTATCGCGCTGGCAGGATAAAAGGAGGTCTCCCCTGCGGGGGACGGAAGGGGGTAGCGAGGAGTGAACCGAACCTTTTGAGCCCTTCCACGGAGCTCGAAAGGAGAGGCGCGACGAGCGGGTCGCGCTTCGAAGGGCACGAAGTCATCGGGTTCGTGCCCGCAGCCGGAGGCTTCCGCTCTCTGCGCCGATCGGCGCAGGTAGGGGCACGTCCCGGCGCAGCACGGCCGCATTGTGGCCGTGCTGCGCCGAGGGCGACCCGGAGATTTCTTTGCCCCGCTTTCTTTGGCTCCCGTAGGCAAAGAAAGCGGGCGGGCTTTTGCTCCTTTTGGCCCGGTTCCAAAAGGAGACGCATGCGGACAACACAAAAATGCCCCGGCAGCTTGCGCATGCCGGGGCATAATGTCGAGCAAGACCGCTCTAAGCGACCATCGCGCATGCGAGCGTAGCGAGTCGTCGGGCATACCTGACCCGACGCGATGGCCGCGCAGTCTATAACGATCCAACCCGGTCTCCTGTCGGCTCAGATATACCGGCAAAAACAACATCCCTCATAATAAATCCCGGCCGGGCCATGAGGCTCCGGCCGGGATGTTGATATGTGAAGGGAAGAAAAACAAATTTTACGCCGCAAACCGCTGCGGCACAATGTTCAACTCCTAAAGTTTCGCCACCAGCGCCATAATCGTTTTGATTTAGGGAGCGGGACGATGCCCGCTCCAATAGCTACATATAATAGCGACTTGTAAAAACTTCATATTGGCAAACAACTGCTCCTTCGTCCAGTCGTGAGTACCTCTCGATAAGCACTCGGACAGCCCAAGTCCGTAACCGCTTGTCATAGTAGAGCATCCTGCCAATTTCCTGAAGAGAGTAGTTGTAACCTTGCCTTGACAAGATCCGACAGATTTCCTTTGCGGCATGTTGTTTAATTCTGCGATTGATTTTGTTAAGTGTTTTCATAATCGTGAATAGTTTAAAAGGTTAAAAAGTGTGCTCCGCTGGGGCTTCGCTCCCCGCCATCCGCCGATCACATCGAGCGGAGCTGGTTAATACGTCAAAGAACTTTGTTGCTGAAATCTCGCTAACATCCTCGTCACGCCCTTTATCCTTTCTATCGAACATATCATTTTCTCGAAGGTATACCGGGCTGTGGTTTCCCAGCCGACGGATGTTTTCAAGATTTCAAAGAACGAGGGTTCATCCCCTTACACGTTGCCTTTAGAGCCTTTCTGATACTTGTATCGAACACTGACATTTTGTAATGAACATGGAGCGGCCGCCCGTTCCTCTGGAATGGGCATAGGCGGTCGCTCTCTACCGCTAAACCGGCGCAAGGGTTCCGGGAAATATTTTTGAAAAAATTTCTTCAGCGTGCCCCGGCTCGCCGGGGTAAATTTTTTCATCATAAACACTGCTCCCGAAGGGACTCCTAAGAAAATATTTCACGGGTTCATTGCCCGGCAAAATGCAGTGTACGTACTTTGTATCAGAATGGTCTAAAGGCAACGTGTAAGGGGTGAAACCCGTCAGGTCGCAGAAATCTTGAATTCAGCCGGAGTGCGAAACCACAGCACGGTCGTACCCCGAGAGAAAATACCGCTCTCCCGAACGAAGTGAGGGGTGCACTGCCGCGACGTGGAGAAACGAGCGACTTGCAACGCCCTGCAAGTCGTTCGTTTTAGGAGCGACCAAGGTGCCGGCGAACGCCGGTGCCGAAAGGAATCCCGGCGTAAAAAAAGCGAAGCACCTATGCTGCGGAACAGCGATACGGCTACCAGCCGGTCGCGGCGACTGCATATAGGCAAGGATACGGAAGGAAATATTGATCTGCTGCGCTCGCCGGGCGGCGCGAGTTCAGGGGTCGCACGGCCGCGCAGGGGGATCGCAGATCCGCGCGGCGACATAGCCGGGGAGCCGGCAGCCGGCTATGGCCGGTTCAGCTTCGCCCGAATATTATTCGGCATATAATATCAGCATCCGAAAACTCCGTGGAAACTGCGCCTCAAGGCGTGCGCGAAAAACAAGCGTCCCGGCTGGTTCGAACCAGCCGGGACGCGATGTTGAAGCGTGAAGGGAAGAAAACAAATTTTACGCTGCAAACCGCTGCGGCACGATGTTCAACTCGTAAAGTTTCATCACGAGCGCCTCGCAGAGAACCCGCGCCATGTTTACTTCGACGGCGTTGCCGATGAACTTCTTCTGCTCGCCCTGTGTGCCGATCAGTACGTAGTTCTCCGGGAAGCCCATGATCCGCATCAGCTCCGGGATGTGCAGCATCCGCATCCGGATGTTCACCAGTCCGTACAGCGCCATGAATTCCTTTATCTGCACCAGCATCGGCGTATCTTCCGGGTAAATCTCGTAAACCAACGTTTCGTCCTCCAGCCTGATGAACGAGGGCAGCTCCTCGCCGTCCGCTTCGGCCGTCACCAGCCGCGGCGGCCGCTTGTCCATACGGGCGATCAGCGTGAAACACGGCCGATCGGTAGCGGCACCCGCCGAGGCGAACTGCGGGTTCATCAGGTATTGCCATTTGCGGTTGGCCGTCACGGTCTGGGCCGGAGCATCGAGCGAACTGCCGACGTTGCTGAAGTTGGTGTTCATGATCCACGGCGTGACGAGCCGCTGCTTCGGGTTCGTCATGACGGCCGGAGCCGGGCCATCCGTCCCCGCCGTCTGGCCGCCGCCGGAATAGTAGTTGGCGAAGAACGGACGCACCAGTTGAAAACGGTCTTTCGTCGTAACCGTCGGTGACGGCCGCTCGATCGACGAGTTGAACCCGTTGCCGTAGTAGGCCGAGACGAAGGCGTGGTGATCGCGGCAGGTGATCGCGCCCGCGAGCGCATCGACGGCAGTGCATTTCCCCTCCGGAGATCCGCCGAAGTGCTTGCAGAGGTAGTACACCTTTGCCACACCGAGACGGTTCTGCGTCGCCACGGTCGGGCACGGTTCGTCGATGCCGGGTGCAACATACTTCCCGGACTGGTTCATCGAGTTGTATTTGACGAGGAACGCTTCGCGCCCGCCGGCGACGAACTTCACCAGCCCCGCGTGGATGCGGGCAAGCGATGCCTCCACGAGCGGCCGCTTCCGGTCGAAGATCGACTCGCCCTCGTCCTCAAGGTCGAGGACTTCCCGCACTGACCGCCACTTGCGAAGCTGCTGCCCGAACAGGTCGCCCTGTGCCGGGTTCTTGGCGTGGGTCGGCTTCGGAAAGACGATCGGAAGGCCGCGGCGGGCGAAGATCCCGAAGAACCGCCGGCGGGAAGTGTACGCCCCGAAGTCGGCGGCGTTCAGGATACGGTGGCCGAAGTCGTACCCGTAGCCTCGCACGTTGTCGATCCATTTCCGGTACAGTCGCCCGGCATCCCTGCTGACGGGCTTGCCCCTCTCGTCCAAATCGCCCCACGACATGAACTCCTCGACGTTCTCGATCTGGATGTAATCGGGGTTCAGCGCCTCGATGTAGCGGAACAGGTGTTCGGCCAGCGTGCGGCTGTCGGCGTCGCGCGGAAGGCCGCCTTTGGCCCGCGAGAAGTTCGTACACTCCAGCGAGGCCCAGAGGACGACGAAGGCGTCCGGATACTGGCGGCGCATCCGGGCCGCATGGGCCGCGAGTGGCCCCAACTCCAGCGTACGGATGTCCTCCGTGTAGTGCAGCGCATCGGGGTGATTGGCAGCGTGCGACGCGATGGCGTTGGCGTCGTGGTTCACGCAGGCGATCACCTTGGCGCAAGGAGCTCCGGCATGCCGCGCAAGGTGTACCCCGGTCGAGGTGCCGCCCGCACCGCAGAAAAGGTCGATGTACAACAGTCGGATTTTATCGTTTGAAGTCATTGGGATAGCTTTTTTAAACAGGAGAAATAGGCAGCCCGGCCGTGATGGCCGGGCTGCCGTGTTGAATAGTGAAGGGAAGAAGACTATTGACAGCCTTCAACCGCCGTCAGTTCGGCCAGCTTTTCGACGAACGCCTGACTGAAAGGACAGCAATCGCAGACCGAACAGCACTGGTCGCCTTTCCGCAGGCAAGTTTCCCGATAGGCTGCAATCGACAACCTCCGTATCCTGTGGCGTTCCTCCTCCCTAATAGTTTCTACGGACGAAGATTTAACCCCGACGAGACGGCCATAAATGCCGTCGAGTTCTTCATCCGTAACCTCGGCGGCCATGTCGGGATAGTCGAGGATCAGCGTCTTTACAAAATTGACTTCCCGGCGGGCAATTTCCAGCTCGCCGAGGTTTATCAGTGCTTGCACATCGCTCAAATGCGACATGGCAACCATGCTTACTTGTCGTTTCATATTATTCATAATATTCATCCCAGATAACTTCATCCTCCCACACGCTGATTTCGAGACCCGAGCTAAGCTGCACGCGAACCCGCGGATAATCGTACTCCACGAATTCAACATGTCGATAGCCTAAATAGGATTTCTTCAGCGTGCCTGTTTGCCCTTCTTGCAATTCGTCATTGTCCATTGCCTTTAATTTTAACTTCATAATTTGAAAACGCCCCTATTTGCCTCTGTCCGAACAAAGTCGTCAGGAACTCATAAAATGTCGCAACCCTTATCTGGGTGGTACGATCGGGAAGAGTACATCGAAACATTCCGTCCGTTTCTTTGAATAGTCTCCATGTAGCATGATTCCAATCCGTAATGAAAACTACGGTTTTCATTACCGTAACCTCTATTGTCCGCATAGTAAAAAATAGCGGCTGACCTGTACGCCGCAAGGTGTCAGTAGTTGATGATTTCGCCATTGCCGACCGTGATTTCCCGAAGGACGCAATCGACGGTGATCCGCCGCCCGTCAATGTCGATCTGCCAGCCTTCGCAGAGGTTCCGAGCCCAGACCAGACGGGTCGTATCCATTTGCAGGCCGTAGTAGATCCGGCGGCCTTCGCGGAACGTAAAGTTATGCCGCTGGATCTTCGTCGTGATGGTCTTAACGATGTCCATACCGGTAGTTTTGTGCGACGTAGCGCAAGGTGAAACTCTTGACCGCCTTATACCACGACTGCGGCGTCTCGATCGAGCGGTTCATATACTCCTTACAGCTATACTTGCCGTTGGCCGAAAGCGCCATGTACTCCCCGAGCTCACCCGTGATCCGCGTCCGGAACAGGTAGAACCACTCCCATTCGCAACACAGGGCGAGCTTGTCGGCATAGCACAACCGCGAGGGCCGAGCACCGTCCCGCCGGGAGTGGAACCGGGAATGATGCCGCGTGAACTCTTCCCAGCGTCGGCCGAAGATCCGCATGATCCGGGCCCCCAGCTCGACATGCGTTTCGCCTTCCGGGCCGTCCATGTTCGGCTTGCCCAGATAGCCCCAGTCATGGACGATAAACGCAACCCAGAGCCGGGGATCAGCCGGGAATCCGTACAACCGCCACCAAGCGATGAAAACCAGAAAAGGATGGATAAAGATGTTATGTGCTCCGAACAGGAGGCTTTTCGTACCTACTTTCATAATTTGCAGAATTTAATTACAACGACATGACGGCCGCCAGTTGGGCCTGACGGTATTTCGGGAAGATCCAGCCGGCGACCTTGCGGCCCTGATAAGTCAGACTGGAGTTGCGCTTGGCCTTGATACGCTCCAGAACCAACACATCGGCAGGTTCGTCGGTAAAGATGGCCAGGGCCTTCGCTGAATAGTCTACGACAAGAGCCCCGCGATGCAAACGCCGCTGGGCGATAGCTGCTTCCTCGCGGCGCTGCTTCTCGGCGGCCGCCGCACGGGCAATGACCTCTTCGACCTGTTCGGCCGCCAAGAAGGTCGGGTAAGCGAGATCCGCGAAGAATCCGCTGGCCGACTCGTGTTCATCGAAGATGAAACGCGTGCGGAAGTTCCGGAGCGACTTGAGCCCGATCAGCGTGTAGGTATAGCCGGCATGCTCGTCGAACATGATTTCGGTGACGATGCACTTCTCACAAAGAGAGTCCCCAAGCATGAAGCGTTCGACCACCTGGTGCAACGTCACGACCTGTCTGGACGTGTCGTAAACGATGCCTTTCGTTAATAATGCTACCTGTGCCATAATCGTTTGATTTAGGGAGCGGGACGTCGCCCGCTCCGGTTTTCGAATCGTAAAATAATCTCTGCCTTACCTACGCAAAACTCATTTTGTTGAATAAATTACGGGCTATCGAATCGGCTGAAACCCAGCACAACCCGCGAGTAGCCTCAAATAATTCGACACTGGCACACATTTCGCCAGGACTAAAAAGCTCTTCGCGCCGTACGTTTCTACCGTCGGCCAGATCCGGAGCGATCTCTACCGCTTTGCAACACAGATCGGCACGTACACGATCGCTCATATCTCGGCGAATCAGCACAAACTTTGCACCGCCAAAAATTCGGGTGAATTCCGTTGGACGGTAATCGTAATAATCGGTCATAGCATCGCATTGACTCGAATCATAGGCGTATTTATTAGCGATCGCCTCGACTTCTTCAACCTTTGGCCCGTCTTCATATGATACTGTTATCTCATCACCTCCAGAAAAAGATTTATAACGAACCGAGAATGTAATTTGCGGAAATACGGCCCGCAATTCGCGGCGCAGATTCTCCGCGGCACTCTTCGGGTACGGTTTCAGGTCAGGATACCGGGCAATCATTTGTTTTGCTGCATTGTTAGAATCGTTTTTCATAGCTGTAATTTTTTAAGAATTTGAATTATGCGACATATTACCAGGATATTATACCATATCTTTTTTTCAGCAACCTACGGGCTGCTTGTGTCCCTTCGTTATCCGGGTGTCCTCTGGCCACACTCAAGAGGGCTTCCAATTTCGTTTCATGCGGCGGGATTATCTCGCCCGATTTCACCAAATTGTTATATTCGTCTATGGCGGCTTTGCGTAGCTTGCTGTATTCAATAATTGCAGCCTCCGCCTCTTTCTCGAATCTTTTTTGCCCCCGAGCCGTTAAGCGCATGTTTCGCCATTTGTCATCCATGTACCCACTTATCGGAGACCTCAGCCCTCGTTGCCCTAAATAATCATCCAGTGATATTTCCATAGCATTAAAATTTTAAAATGTTTGTATTTGCGCTCCGCTGGGGCTTCGCTCCCCGCCATCCGCCGACCACATCGAGCGGAGCTGGTTAATACGTCAAAGAACTTGTGGTTGAAAACTCGCTAACATCCTCGTCACGCCCTTTACCCTTTCTATCGAACATATCATTTTCTCGAAGGTTTGCCGGGCTGTGATTTCCCTGCCGATGGATGTTTTCGAGATTTCAAAGAACGAGGGTCATCCCCTTACACGTTGCCTTCAGAGCCTTTCTGATACTCGTATGGGACGCTGACATTTTGTAATGAACATGGAGCGGCCGCCCGTTCCTCTGGAATGGGCATAGGCGGTCGCTCTCTACCGCTAAACCGGCGCAAGGGTTCCGGGAAATATTTTTGAAAAAATTTCTTCAGCGTGCCCCGGCCTGCCGGGGTAAATTTTTTCATCATAAACACTTCTCCCGAAGGGACTTCTAAGAAAATATTTCGCGGGTTCATTGCCCGGCAAAATGCAGGGTCACTACTTTGTATCAGAATGGCCTGAAGGCAACGTGTAAGGGGTGACCCTTCAGGTCGCAGAAAGCTTGAATTCTGACAGAGGCCGGGTAAAACCGCAGCCCGGTCAGACCCAGAGAGAAAATACCGCTCTCCCTCGCAACGCGAGGGGTGCACTGCCGCGACGTGGAGAAAAGCGCGACTTGCAACGCCCTGCAAGTCGTGCTTTTTAGGAGCGATCAAGGCGCCGGCATTCGCCGGCGCCGAAAGAAAGCCCGCGACAAAAGGGGCCGAAGCCCCTATGCCCCATTCTCGGCCGGAGCCGTGTCGAAAAGCCTCATGCACAGCTCTTCTTCGAAGAAGCGAACGACCTGCTGCACGTCGCTCAATACCGAGAAGATAAAGGCCGGTTTCTCGCTCAGCTCCCTCAGCCAAGCCTTCAGGTAAGCTACGTTCTCGGCCCGAATGCCGCTCGACACGCCCAGGCCGAGGCCGACCAGGGCCGCCGAGAACTCTGCGACCAACTCCTCGCGGCCGTAAGCCGCCGTCGACGGCTCGCCCAAATGGCGGTCGAGACGGCCCGCCGAGCCGGTCGAGTGGGTGACTTCGTGCAGCATGGTCGAGTAGAAGGCTTCCAGGTCGTGAAACTGCTCCTGGCGCGGCAGGACGATCCTATCGTCACAGGGAGAGTAGAAGGCTGCATCTCCCGACTTCTGGAGGATCGGGCAGACCCACGACTGCGCGGCAAGCAGCCGCTCAAGCACGGGGTGCACGCTCCCCGACGGACGTGGCGTCATCGACTGACGCTCCAGGAGCTTCTGCCACTGTTCCGGGAAGCGCTCCTCGAAATCCGTCTGGTCGAGGTTCAGAACCGGATAATAGCGTAAACTGAAGCGCAGCACATACTCGGCGCGGGCGCTTTCGGGCAAGGCGTTGTATTCCTCGACCGTAAGATACCGGCGCTGACCGTCGGTCGGATTATTCGCCTGGTAAAAAGGTTTCCAGAATACCACCGGGAACTGTTTGGAGCCCTTCCTGACCGTCAGGCCGCGTTCTTTGGCCTGACGAAAGGTCAGGAATACCGGAGTCCGGTAACCCTTGACTTCCGTAAGCATGAGCAGCGTCAAAAGGTTCGTGCCGGCATACCTCTTACCCGTGATGTTGCAGGGAAGGAGGCCCTGGCCGTAGAACCACGGCTTTTGCCACGTTTGAGTCATGGATTCGATTTTCAAGACCAGCAGCTCGGCGATGTGCGCCGAGACCTTTTCGAGAACCTGTGAATGTCCCATTGATTTGTTGCAGACTTTATACTCCTGCGCCGGAGCTTTACACTGCCGAAACACTCGGAACAGCGATGCGGCTACCAGCCGGTCGCGGAGACTGCACCATAGGCAAGGACACGCAAGGAAATATTTACCGACGGCGCAGCCGGAGGGCGCTGCGCGCGGATCAATATTTCCGCAGCGTGCACGCGGGCGGCCGAGGCATCATGCCGAGGCCGATCCTTGCCGCTGTCTCCGCGACTTCGGCTAACTTTGCATCTATGTTGTGAGTGAGGCGACCGCTCTCCCCCGGACGACGAGCGAGCTTGCCGAGCGACGGCGGACGCGAGCGGGCCGGGCGGCATCGTCGCCCGGAGGCGCGAGTTCAGGGGGCGCATGGCCGCGCATGGGGATCACAGATCCGCGCGGCGACATAGCCGGGGATCCGGCAGCCGGCTATGGCCGGTTCCGCTTCCACCCGAATATTATTCCCCGTATAATAATATCAGCATCTGCAAACTCCGTGAGAACCGCGCCCCCAAGGCGCGGCGCGAAAAACAAGCGGCCCGGCTGGTTCTAACCAGCCGGGCCGCGATGTTGATAGGTGAAGGGAAGAAATTACAAGAGCCATTTCTTTCCCTTATCTGTCTTGCTCCAAATTAATATTGCCACTGCAAAAGCAATAATAAAAATAAAAATCCAAAATGCCGCCATACTTATTCCTCCTGTGTTTTATTTGTTTCTTTCTGCCGAAGTAACCCCAAGCCAATAAACAAGCAACTCAATGTCGCCCCGATCCCTCCGACATAAACAAGCCATCGCGAATTCTCTATATCACTAATTAAGGCCCCAACGACAACTGCCGTTAGAAGATATTTGGCAATATCCATGAACCATTTACCCAATTCCTTTCTCATAGGTGCAAATATAGCAAATTTTTCACCGAAATAGATAGACTTTGAAAACATCGACGGCGCAATGGCCGTCGATGTTCGTAAGGTCAGACCTGAAAATTCGTGACCCGATAAATCACACGGGCACGGGGCTTGTTCTCTTTATCCAGCCACGCTTCGACCTTATCATAGGCTTCCACGTAGATAAAACGGCCTTTCTTCAGCAGATTGACGATTCCCTCGGCTGAGTTCTCCGGCTTGACATAGATTTCGCACTCCGCCCACTGGGCTTCCTTGATCGGGTTGCCCTGTTCGTCTTTGGCATCCGTATCCCGTTCTGCATACGCCACGCTGAACGATACGAATTTGTGACCGCCCTGCCCCTCGCGGCATTCGGCATCCTTACCGAGATTACCGGTAATCGTGATTCTCTTCATAGAAATTTGAACGATTGACCTATACATCGTGAGGTTCTGCGAGGCACTGCACCTCAAATTTACGAAAAATGTTTCACTTGTCAATGACAATTCCGGTCTTTGCATCCAGTTTTTCGCCACTGGTAAAGGTCGCATTATCACTGTTTTTTATTTTAAAATATGCCCAGTCGATCCATATATTTGCATGGTTGTAGGACGGGCACTTATCGGTCAAGACGATCGTACTATTTCGTGACGGGTACTTTTTCGTAAGCGTTACCCGTACCTGGATCTCGTGCGGGGCATCAGCGGCGAAATAATCGAAATATAGGAGCTGGGTGCCGTTCTCGTCATCCAGCGAAAACCAAGACACATAACACAAGCCTTTGATCCCTGCGACATAATTGTAGCGCTCAAGCGCTTTATTCAGCCAAGCATGGGCGGCTTTCTCGTCGGGAAACTCTTTTTGTAATAACACTTGGTTACACATCTTGTCGGTGTAGGTTTTCGTAAGACAGACTGTTGCTAAATAAGTTTTCATAATCGTTAAATTAAAAGGTTAAATATCGGGTTCCGCTGGGGCTTCGCTCCCCGCCATCCGCCGATCACATCGAGCGGAACCGATCATCATGTCAAAGAACCTTTGTTGTCGTAGTGTTTTCTTGTGATTACTCGAACACCGGGATTTAGATCTTCCGATAAAAACCGAATGGGGTTCGGGGCCTGCGCGGGCATGAGCTGCCGTAGCTGGGGCACTTCAGAACAACATGGCAAAGAACGATAGAGTGTTTACTCTCACACTTTTCATCATTGAGTCTTCCGATACTACGTCTGAAGGGCGGTATTTTGTAATCTACATGGGCGGCCGCCCGTTCCTTTGGAATGGGCATAGGCGGCTGCCTCTACCTTGAAACCGATCCTGGGGTTCTGACAATTATTTTTGAAAAAAATTTCTTCAGCGTGCCCCGGCCTGCCGGGGTAAATTTTTTCAGCATAAACATAGTCCCCGAAGGGACTCCCAAGAAAATAATTGGCAGGTTCATAGGTCGGCAAAATCCGGCTTTCGACCTTTGTATCGGAAAGACCATATGATGGGAAGTGTGAGAGCGGGCACGACAGAAGTTCGCACCGTTTGTTCCGAAGTGTTTTTGCACTGGCCGGCTGGCCCGCGCAGAACCCGAAAGCCATACCGCTCTCCCCGCAGGGGGCGTGGTCGTAAGACCGGGAGCGCCCTGGGCGCTCAGTACGAAGTGACGTTGAGAACCTGAAGGCAGCAATGCCTTCAGGGTTAGGAGCGGCCACCGCCGTCCCCAGGAGCAAAAAAAAGAGAGCCGGTTTCCCGGCCCTCTCGGTTTTACCTCTCTTTCGTAGGGACAATGCGGACTCTTTCGGCGATGGCGGGCGAGCGCTTCGCCATGCGCATGATCTGCTGCAACTGCTTTTCAGTTGACGGAGTTGCATCCAGCCAACGATCTATGTCTTGGAAATAGTTATCCGTGACTTCGACAAGGCGGTCGATATTATCGACCAGCGTGTTCTCTGGAATACATTCGACTGTTTTAAGCACCTGCTTATCCCAATCTCGCAGCTCAATGTCGTAGTGCCTCGGATGCTCATTGGGATAGATTACAACGGGGCCTTGATGCTTAAAAGCGTCGACGACAATCATCAGGCCCACCCGGCTTTGCATTTTGACACCATAGGTTCTACTCTCACTGCCCCACCTTAACAGCGAGTCAATGCTACCCGCGAGGATAGACATGATTGCATCACACTGTTGATTTTCGATTTCACTTGGAGTATACATAACTTTTTTGCAGACTTTATCCTCCTGCGCCGGAGTTCTACGCTGCCGAAACACTCGGAACAGCGATGCGGCCCCAGCCGATCACGGCGACTGCCCGAAGGCAAGGACACGCAAGGAAATATTTACCGACGGCTCGGCCGGAGGGCGCAACGCGCGGATCAATATTTCCGCACCGGGCCGACGGGCGGACGGGGCTTTGAGCCCCGGCCGATCCTTGCCGCTGTCGCCGCGATGTCGGCTACCTTTGCGTCGTGTTGTGAGTGAGAGTACCGCTCTCCCCCGGCCGCCGAGTTTGCTTGTCGATCGACGGCGGACGCGAGCGTGACGGGCGGCATGGTCGCCCGGCCGCGCGAGTTCAGGGGGCTGCGGCCGGGTCGCCGCGAACGGCAGGCGAAGTCTGCCGGGCGGCCGGCTGCCCTACCGGCAAAGGAATTCTTTGTGATGAATCACAAACTTTCCCCTTGCAGGTGAACGGAACAGAAAAAAGCCCCGGAGTTTCTACTCCGGGGCAACAAGTTACGGAAGCTCGTGAATCGTGATGAAATTCTCAGGGCAGAAGCAACGCCAGGCATTCCGCTCAAGGTCGAAATAATGCACACAGTCGTTTGTCGAACGGCTGCGGGATTTACTTCCGGCCCGGTACTCTTCCAGCAAACAGGGCTTCAGTGTCCCGAAAGCCTCCCGGAGTGTACCGTCCTGTTTGCGGTAACAGAACCTCACGGCCCGGTTACGCAACTGGATCAGGAGATTATCCAGTTCGTCCGTTTGCTGTAACGCTTCGTTGACTGCGTTTTCGACATCCAATCGCAAGGGCCAGTGCGGTAAATTGTACTTGCCCCGCAGTTTCTTCGTGAGAATCCGAATTAAACGCTCGTTATCCATAACTTTTTTGCAGACTTTATCCTCCTGCGCCGGAGTTCTAATGCTGCCGAAACACTCGGAACAGCGATGCGAGCTCAGCCGGTCTCGGTGACATCAGGTAGGAGCCGGAAGAAAAATTTGCCGACGGCTCGCCGGCGGGCGAAGCGGACAAATTATTTGCACCGGACGCTTGCGCGGCAGGCCCCCACGGCCTGCCGTCCGTACCGTTGTCACCGCGACTTCGGCTACCTTTGCGTCGTGTTGTGAGTGAGCACTACCGCTCTCCCCCGGCCGACAAGCGAGCTGGCCGAGCGACGGCGGACGCGAGCGGGCCCGGCGGCATCCTCGCCGGGCGGCGCGAGTTCAGGGGGCTGCGGCCGGGTCGCCCTGACGGCAGGCACAGGCTGCCGGGCGGCCGGCGGCCGTATCGACGCAATGTTCTTTGTGCGGAGTCACAAGGAATGCAGCGAGCAAAAAAAGAGAACCCCGCATGTTGCGGGGCCCTCGATCAGAAGAGGTTGAGTTGTATGATTTCCGGAACAGGCTCTCCTGCCGGTTTCCCGGCCTTTTGGTGCTGAAGTTCTTCCAAACGGCCTTGCCAGACAGCATAACAAAGTGAGTCCTCCCACTCCAGTCTGGTGACTTCAGGTACGCCGTTCAGATCCCGGCGGGGCCGAACGCGCCAAGCACCGTAGAACCGTTCTTTCGTCGGTATAAGCGAATCATGCCAGATAACCTCGCCGTTCACACCATGCAGGATGAAATTGCAAACCGTCATAAGTGCGCAGGTTCGGTCGATGTCCTCGCCACAGCAGTAGTTACCGGGGGATTTCGCATGTGCAGCAATCAAGAACCGGCCACTGCCGCAGGCTGGATCTCCGAAATTCAACCCTTTCCCGGTTAAATCCCGTCCACCACTATTGATGGAAACCATTAAATTCACAATATTCTCTGGAGTAAAAAACTGGCCTGCGTTTGCACGTCGGCCATGTGAGCGATCTGCGTTTCGTAGAGGTTTCCGAAGGGGTCATACCAGTCCCCGTCGTCGCGTACCTTCTTGTTCATCAGGAATACTATCTCCTGAAAAAGTTCGAAGAAACGCTTGCGGATCTCCGGGTCTTTATATCGGCCGTGAGGCTCCCAGGGATTGTCGAAGCTGAACAGGTCGATAATGTAGGCCAGCATATCGTCGAAAACCCGGCTGGCATCCTGCCCGTAGGCAAGCGCATCGAATTTTTCGCTAAAGCCCTTGAACTCCGCGGGCAGTTGAATTTTAGCCATGACACACCTCCTTTCCTGCCAATCTGATCTCGCCGCGTTCTACGAACCGGCCGTCACACCACAGCTCGACGGGGCCGAGTTCAAAGCCACGTGATAATATCCAGTATTCGATAAAATTTCGATACTCTTCACCCGTGAAGTTCTTGCCGGTGATATTCCGGAAGATCATCGGAATACTTGTCCACTCCTCGCCTTCGGCCCAAAGGAGCGGTTCACCATTTTGTCTGATCTCGTCTCTCATAGCTCCCGATTTTTATAGTTATCGGCAATGAACAGGTCATCGTTGCTTCGGTACACCTCGATCGTCGGTTTGCCATGATTATCTGTGATAGGCAGAGGTTCCACCGTCTCAAGGAGTGTTTCATCCTCAAAGACACAATAGACGGTTTTTCCAGGTTCCGCATCCGGATCAAAACACAGAGGCTTATCCTTGCATTGCGCGGCGATCATGTCGGCTTCTTCCTGATTTTGGGCCGTGACAGTGAAGTGTCTGCGTTCCCAGCTTGTGCATAGCACGTCCTGATAAAATTTGTAAGTTGGCATAAAATGATTTGCAGTGTTTATCCTCCTGCGCTGGAGTTCTACGCTGCCGAAACACTCGGAACAGCGATGCGGCTCCAGCCGATCGCGGCGACTGACCAAAGGCAAGGACACGGAAGGAAATATTTACCGACGGCACGGCCGGAGGGCGAAGCGGATCAATATTTCCGCACTGGGCCCACGGGCGGCCGGCCTGAACAGGACGGGCGATCCTTGCCGCTGTCGACGCGATGTCGGCTAACTTTGCATCAATGTTGTGAGTGAGAGATACCGCTCTCCCCCATCCGGCAAGGGAGCTTGCCGACCGTAGACGGATGCGAGCGGGCCGGGCGGCATCGTCGCCCGGAGGCGCGAGTTCAGGGGGCTGCGGCCCGGTCACCCCAACGCAGACGAAGGCCGCTGGACGGACGGCTGCCCTACCGACATACGAATTCTTTGTGATGAATCACACAAATATGTCATATGACCGAGAAATGCATTAAACAAGGATTCCCGATTAAATCATTGAATAGTGACGGGAAGAAATATAGCAGAAACCTATTTTTTGTGATTAATCACAAGGATATGTTTGTTGTTGCTCTAAAATTTCTTAATTTTGCAACGTTTTACATATGATGATCTCGTAGCTCAGTTGGATAGAGCAGCGGCCTTCTAAGCCGCCGGTCGCGCGTTCGAACCGCGCCGAGATCACGTCTTAAGAAGCGTTTTTCATACTATATGGAAACCGCTTTTATTTTTCTAATTTTTATAAAAACATGGGGAGAGCAACACGAATGGCGGATTTCTATTTGTTTGTGAAAAATCACATAAATTGTAAGTTTGCAGGAATCATTCTTCTGCCATATATTTGCGCTGAAGGGAAGAGAAATTATTTTCATTAAAGTTTACTCTTCATTGTAACCCCAGACCTGCGTCTGGGGTTCTTTTTTTCCGCCACACATTTTTGGACAAAAAAGTAACTTCAGCTATCATGATTTGTGTCAAATGTTCTTCCACTAAAATTATTTTGGACAAAAAGGTAACTTAAATTTTATATAAACTTTTATCTCTTCCCTTCACAATTCAACATTAATAAGCATTTTTTGCTTGGTGTTGCCCAAAAATGAGATACATCGAGCAAGAATTCCTATTCCTCGCGCGCGAGTAAATTTTGTTGGCTTATTTATCAGTTGTTATATAAATTTATCAAGTTGTATAGTGAATTTATCAAAGATAAATTCTTTGATAAATTAGATATAGGTATACGTGGACAAAAAGGTAACTTTATCAGATGGCATTTGGACAAAAAAGTAACATTATTTGGACAAAAAGGTAACTATTAGGGCGTCGTATTCCTACTTTTGGACAAAAAAGTAACTATTTATTTGGCCATTTTAGGAGTGCAAGTACTTTTGTATGGGCTTCCCAAATCACCGACCAATCTTTTTCGATATACATATCCGTAACCCTCATTTTCAGATCGACATGATTAAGTGCCTCATGCACTGTCGATTTCTCTATTTTCAGCAACCTTGATCGAGCAACAGTTGCCCAGCTATGGCGGGCGGCATAGTACTGTAAAGCCGGCAACCCCAGTTCTGCTGCAATCATTTGTAGTCCTTTATTGATTGCTTTGTTTAAAGCATCTGGATTCGCATACTCTCGGTAGAATCTGAAGACTCGCTTTTTGAAAGGATCTCGGTACTTGGCAATCAAAGGTGCTATCATCGGTTCAATTCTTACCCGCATTTCAGCTCTATCAGCTCGCCTGGTACATGTTTTTGCACGATAATAGATCAATATGCCATTTTCAATAGTCTGACAAGTATACAAATCAATAGAATTCATACCAATCAGTCCGAAGGACATGATGAAACAGTCTTTCGCCAAATTATACCGTCTTGCTCCTATTTCTGTATCTGACCTATAAGGCAGGTCTATTATACGCTGTAATGTTTCCAATGAGATAGCGCGTTTAGCAGGGACATGCTCCGGTAACTTTATTTTTGAGAACGGAGCTCGGGTGATTGGCACAAAACCATAGTCTTCATCATTATATTTCAATTTTGCGCGATTATACATGGCTTTCATACTTGCAATATATAGTGAAATCGCACGGGATTTTTGTGCATTATCTCGCCTACTCGTAGTTTTCCGATTTGCACCTCGCTGTGACGGTTCCTGCTCAATAAAAGCCATGAAATCGCAAACTAATCGGGACGTGATGTGCATTATATCGAATGAATCGGTTCTAATAAAGCGTTGGAAGGCATTCAAGGCAGAAATATAATTTCTTCGGGTACCAGGGGATAGGGTGTCGGCCTGCTCTCTCCAGAATTTACAAAAATCTAAATGGAAATCTTCGGAGCCGGCCAATTTCACATCAATGACATGCACCAATTCATCAACAGACATTCGATTAATCGTGAATCCTAAATCACGGCAAATTTTCCGGCAATCTGCGCATAGATCCTCACACAAGTCGAGAAGCTCTTTATCTATGATTTCAAATTCCGAAGTAACATACTTCGCATCGACATAATAGGGGGTGCTAATTTTGCGCGTAACACGCTTATGGGTAACACGTAATTTTACATTATACGTACCATCTTTGCGTAAATGGTTTTTGAATATACAAGTTTTAAAAGTAGCCATCACTTAAAAATTTTGAGTCATTTATGGACAACATTTCTGCAAAAAACAACCTATTTTTCTGCTTTTTTAAGAGATTGCTCCAGATTGGAAGTCTGTGCTACACATAAAAAAACACACTTAGCGAATTTATTAACACGCTAAATGTGAAGCAAATATAGAGACACACATCCTTGCCCGGATGTACTTACATGTTTACAATAGCCCGCAGCTTAGAAGGCTGCTGCTCTATCCAACTGAGCTACGGAACCATCGGCAAAACCGCACCCTGCGGTGACGATTTGCGCCGCAAAGATAGGAATTTTTTTCACAACAGCCCCCGGCTGAACGAAAAATATCACTTTCCGCAGGGGTACAACGGCCTGCAACCCCGCGGGAACCCGATTAGGGGCACGACCCTGCCCCGCCACAAGCCCGCCCTTTTTCCGGCAGTTCCCGCCGCGGCCCGCCATGCACCGTATCCGGCAGAAAAACAGCCTGTCGCACCGATTTTTCGGCGAATTATTTTGCCGGGCGGAATATTTTGTCTACATTTGCAGGCTTAAAAGCCCAAAGTGGGTGAGCGTTTTTTAATTAATTACAACAAAATTTTATAGCAAATGGCTGTTAAAATTCGTCTGGCACGCCACGGTAAGAAAGGTTTCGCTTTCTACCACATCGTTGCCGCAGATAGCAGAGCGCCACGTGATGGTAAATTCATCGAAAAGTTGGGAACCTACAATCCCAACACGAATCCTGCTACGATCGACCTCGACTTCGAGAAAGCATTGGGTTGGTTACAGAAAGGCGCACAACCTACGGATACTTGTCGGGCCATCCTCTCGTACAAGGGCGTATTATACAAGAAGCACCTGTTAGGCGGTGTCGCCAAGGGCGCATTCTCGGAGACCGAAGCCGAAGCCCGCTTCAACAAATGGCTGAGCGAGAAGGCCGGCAAGATCGAGGCCAAGAGCAACAAGCTCGCCACGGATGCCAAGTCGGCCGAGAAAGCACGCCTGGCTGCCGAAGCCAAAATCAAGGAGGAACGCGCAAAGGCCATCGCCGAGAAGCAGGCCGCTGCCGCAGCTGCCGCCAAAGAGGCCGAGGAGGCTGCCGCCGCCGAAGCTGCCGAGGCTCCCGCAGAGGGCGCAGCAGAGGCTCCTGCTGCAGAATAACACCAGGAAAGCTTCTTTCCGGAATCCCGGTAAATTTCCCGCAACGGGAGGTTTACCGGTTTTTTTTCATTACTTTTGCAGATAGTTCCCATGCGGGCGCATCCCGTGCGGGAATCGTCCGGCAAGGCACAGCGAGGCGCTGCACGGCACGACGAGGCGGCAGCACAGCGGAGCCGGGTGTAACGGAGCGGCCGGGATACCCGCTTCCCCCGTTCCGCACCGCGATACGGACATAAGAGAAAAAACGAACCGATATGAGCGTTACTATTCCCGCAGGCAGGATCAACAGGCTTTTCGGCACCGACGGAGGTGTGATGCTGTCGCTCTATGCCGATTTCCCGGCGCAATTCGATACCGGCACCCCGCTGCTGGTCACGATCGACGCCCTCGAAGTGCCGCTCTACTGCGAGCGCTTCGAACGCCGCGGCACCTCGGGCGCCGTGGCCTCATTCGCCGATTTCGACACCGAGCGCCGGGCTCAGGAACTCGTCGGGCTTGAATTCCGTATCGAATGCGACGAGGACGAAGACGACGAATTCTACCTGGAAGACCTGATCGGCTTCGCCGTGACCTGCACCGAAGCGGGCGCGGACGGCGCAAAGGGAGCGGCCGCCTTCACGGGTTCGGTCACGGACTACTACGACAGCGACGCCAACCCGCTTTTCGAGCTGGAGATCGGCGGTCGCACGGTGCTCGTCCCCGCCGCCGAGGAGTTCATCGCCCATATCGACTTCGGGGGGCGCACGATGAAACTGGTGCTGCCCGAAGGGCTGCTCGACCTGTAAATAACAATATTACTATGGCACGTGTCGTAATCGGACTTTCGGGCGGCGTGGATTCATCGGTCGCCGCCTACCTGCTCAAACAGCAGGGGCATGACGTCGTGGGGTTGTTCATGATCAACTGGCACGATACGACGGGAACGCTCGAGGGCGACTGCCCGTGGCACGACGACCGCGTCTTCGCCGAACTGGTCGCCAAAAAACTGGACATCCCGCTGCACGTCGTCGACCTCTCGGCGGACTACCGCACCCGCGTGGTCGATTACATGTTCTCGGAATACGAAAAGGGACGCACGCCCAACCCCGACGTGCTGTGCAACCGCGAAATCAAATTCGACGTCTTCCTGCGCGAAGCGCTCCGGCTGGGCGCCGATTTCGTCGCCACGGGGCACTACTGCCGCAAGGCCGAGGAGACGCTGCCCGACGGACGGACAATCTATAAACTCCTCGCGGGCACCGACCCCAACAAGGATCAGAGCTACTTCCTCTGCCAGCTCTCGCAGGAGCAGTTGCGCTACGCCCTGTTCCCCGTCGGCGACCTGCTCAAACCCGAGGTGCGGCGCATCGCCGCCGAGCAGGGATTGGCCACGGCCAAGCGCAAGGACTCGCAGGGCATCTGCTTCGTGGGCAAGGTCGACCTTCCGGCCTTCCTGCAACAGAAGCTGGCCTCGAAAAGGGGCAACGTCCACGAGATACTCCCCACGTGGCCGAAATACGGCCGCAAGGCCCGAATCCCGGCGGGCACACCCGATGCCGGACAAGCAATCCCATCCCCGGCCGACGGACACCCCGCAAACACGTCCGCCGAACGCCCGGACGACAATCCCCACTCCCCGGGCGGACAGCACGCGGCCGACGTACCCCCTACGACCGAACAGCTCGCGGCACTGGCCGCCCCGTGGCGCTACACCGTCCGCGACGGCAAGAAAATCGGCGAGCATGGCGGGGCGCACTTCTACACCATCGGCCAGCGCAAGGGGCTCGGCATCGGCGGGCGCAAGGAATCGTTGTTCATCCTCGCCACCGACACCGTGCAGAACGTCATCTATGTCGGCGAGGGCGACAGCCACCCCGGCCTGTGGCGACAGGCACTGCATATCGCCCCCCGCGAGATACACTGGGTCAACCCCGCGCGCACGATGCCGGCAGGCCAAAGCGCCCGCTTCAGCGTCCGCATCCGCTACCGCCAGCCTTTGCAGGAGGCCACGCTCTTCGTCCGCGACCAGGGAGCCTACATCCTCTTCGACACCCCCCAGCGGGGCATCACACCGGGGCAGTTCGCCGCATGGTACGACGGCGACGAGCTGGTCGGTTCGGGGGTGATCTCGGAATAGTTTTTCCGATCCCAGCCCCCTCCGAAAAACGGTTTCAAGCCCCCTGCCGGACAGGCGCGGCGTATATTGCCGCTTTTCCTAAGCATAGATTTATCTTTTCTCAAAAGGCAAATACGTACCTTTTGGTGGCAAAAGGTACCCAAAACCATCCGCATGCCGTTTTCGCGGGAGCAACTGCGGAGCCTCGCTGAACGGGCACGAAAGACTGCGCTTTTCGCACGCCCGTTCCGGGCGCTCGGCGCCGCAGCCGCTCTTTATCCGCTGCAAACGAAATGCGGAAAATCCTGCTGTCCGGAATTCTCGCTGTGCGGCAAAAAACAGAGAAACACGATAACAAAAATCCCGACTTGATGCCGGAGCCGTCGGCGGACGGCGGACTAAAAGCGCGAGAAACGGGGCAGGTTTGCTTGCAAACCCGCGATTAGGCGCCCGTTTCCAGCGTTAGGACGCCAAGAGCAGGCGAGGCATCCGTCGGAGAGTTTTTGGTACTTTTTGCGGAAAAAAGTACATGGCGGAATTTGCAAAAAAACTCTTGGAACCAAAAGAATCGTATACATTTCCCCTCCAAAGATACCAAAAACAATAATTCCGGCACAAAGGCCGTAGTACACCGGCTTAATAACTACCTATACATAGGCGAATTTAAGTTATAACTATACTTTCACAATGGCATAATTTTTAGTTTTACATCATCTAAACAGATGCTTGTGAAACCGAAAAGTGCTTTCGACATATACGTCAGTGCCGCAGTTCGCAAAGAGCGGATGGCTCAACGTGTTTCACAGGCCACATTGGCTTATGGTATAGGAGTAAGCGACGGATTCATTTCACAAGTTGAAAGCCCGAAAAATCCTTCAAAATACAACCTCAACCATATCAACGAGATCGCCCGGTTCCTGGGCTGCTCGCCGCGCAAGTTCCTGCCCGAGGAGCCGTTATAACCCCGGCCTATGTCGCTGCGCCGCATCATAACCGCCCTCGCCGCAACCGGCCACGCACGCTCCGTCCCGGGCAGCCGGACTTTACGCGCCTTGCAACGGCTGCCACGCATCATAACCGCCCTGCTGCTCTTCCTGGCAGGCATCCCCGCTCATGCACAGCCGCGCACGGGCATCGTCTACTGGGATCTCGACCACCTCTACGACACTGTCCCCGCCCTGTTCTACAATGACACCGACTACACGCCCTCGGGACGCCTGGCGTGGGACACGGAGCGCTACCGCCGCAAGATACGCCATACGGCGGCCGTCATCGACTCTATGCGCATGCCGCTCGTGGCGCTGTGGGGCGTCGAGAACGAAGCCGTCGTCCGCGACATCGCAGCCGCCTGCGAGGGCGATTACAGCTACCTGCACCGCACGCTCAACTCCCTCGACGGCATGGATTTCGCACTGCTCTATTACGGCGACCTCTTCGAGCCCCACTACGACGAGCCGGGGCGCCGCTACCTCTACATCGAGGGCCTCCTCTACCGCCGCGGCAAACCCATGCGGCAAGGATCCGGACGCGTCGTCCGCCCCACGCGCACCGACACCATAGGGCTCGTGCTGTGCAGCGACACCCGCATGGCCGAATGGGTCGTCCGCGACCTGCGCGAAGAGCGCCCCGGGGTGAAGCTGCTCGTCGCGGGACGCACCTCGTCGCTCGCCCCCGGAGCCTTCGGGCTGCGCGACGCACTGGAGCGCCCGGCACGGCTCGGGCGGGGCAACGTCCGCCGCCGGGGCGGCTGGCAGATGCGCGACCGCATTCTGGCCGACACGGCGCTCCGCACCTCGGCGGGCGATGTCTATGCGCGCCGTTATCTGATTGACCCCAAGACGGGTACCCCGCTTCCGACCTACGAAAAAAGGCGGTACAGGGGCGGCTACGGCTACGCCCTGCCGGTATTCGTTTACTTGGAGTAGATTTTTTTGGAATTCCGGAAAAGTTTTTATATATTCGCATTCCCAACGGCGAATATGAATTCTTTGACGAGGCGGTAACAGGAATGTCACCGCAATTTTCGTCTGTGAAAAGCAGCGAGTTGACAAAAAATTTATAAATTTATATACCAATTAAATTAACCAGGAAAAATTATGGCAGACGTTAAACGAGTCTACACCTTCGGCAACAAGGAAGCCGAAGGCAACGGCAAAATGCGTGAGCTGCTCGGCGGCAAGGGTGCGAACCTCGCGGAGATGAACCTCATCGGCATCCCCGTCCCCCCGGGCTTCACGATCACCACGGAAGTATGTTCCGAATATTACGCCCACGGCAAGGAGGCCGTGATCCAGATGCTCCGTCCCGAAGTGGAGAAGGCGATGAAAAATATCGAAAAGCTCACCGGGATGAAATTCGGCGACAAGGAGATGCCGCTGCTGGTGTCAGTACGCTCGGGTGCCCGCGCTTCGATGCCCGGCATGATGGACACGATCCTCAACCTGGGTATGAACGACCAGGCCGTGGAAGCCGTCGCCAAGCGCACGGGCACCCCCCGTTTCGCATGGGACTCGTACCGCCGTTTCGTACAGATGTACGGCGACGTGGTGCTGGGCATGAAACCCGAATCGAAAGAAGACCACGACCCGTTCGAGGTACTCATCGAGGAGCAGAAGCACAAGCGCGGCGTGAAGAACGACACCGACCTGACGACCGACGACCTGAAGGAGCTGGTCAGGAACTTCAAGGCTGCCGTCAAGAAGCAGACCGGCGAGGATTTCCCGGCATGCCCGTGGGATCAGCTCTGGGGCGCCGTATGCGCCGTATTCGGTTCGTGGATGAACGACCGCGCCATCCTCTACCGCAAGCTCAACAACATCCCCGCCGAGTGGGGAACGGCCGTGACCGTTCAGGCCATGGTATTCGGCAACATGGGCAGCAACTCGGCGACGGGCGTAGCCTTCTCGCGCGACGCCGCGACGGGTGAAAACCTCTTCAACGGCGAATACCTCATCAATGCCCAGGGCGAGGACGTCGTGGCCGGCATCCGCACCCCGCAGCAGATCACCCTCGAAGGGTCGAAGCGCTGGGCGGCCGCACAGAACATCTCCGAGGAAGACCGCCGCACGAAATACCCCTCGCTCGAAGAGGTCATGCCGGTGGTTTACAAGGAACTCGATGAGATCCAGCACCACCTGGAGCAGTATTTCAAGGACATGCAGGACATCGAGTTCACGATCCAGGACGGCAAGTTGTGGATGCTCCAGTGCCGCAACGGCAAACGCACCGGCGCGGCCATGGTCAAGATCGCGATGGACATGCTCCGCGAAGGGCTGATCGACGAACGCACGGCCGTGCTTCGCTGCGAGCCCGCGAAACTCGACGAGCTGCTCCACCCCGTATTCGACAAGAAGGCCATCACCAATGCACAGGTCATCACCAAGGGCCTTCCCGCATCGCCGGGCGCCGCGACGGGCCCCGTGGTATTCTTCGCCGAAGATGCCGAGAAAACCCTCGCCCAAACCGGTCAGAAAGCGATCCTCGTGCGCATCGAAACTTCTCCCGAAGACCTCAAAGGCATGCTCGACGCCGCCGGCATCCTCACCGCCCGCGGCGGTATGACCTCGCATGCGGCCGTCGTTGCCCGCGGCATGGGCAAGTGCTGCGTATCGGGCGCCGGGGAGCTGGAGATAGACTATAAAACCCGCACGATCAAAGTCAACGGCTTCACCGTCAAGGAGGGCGACTGGATCTCGCTCAACGGTTCGACGGGCGAAGTTTACCTGGGACAGGTAGCCACGATGGCCGCCGACCTGAGCGGAGACTTCGGCCAGCTGATGGATCTGGCAGGCAAATACGCCGTGCTGAAAGTCCGCGCCAACGCCGACACGCCGAAGGATGCCGCACAGGCATTCGGATTCGGCGCCGAGGGCATCGGCCTCTGCCGCACGGAGCACATGTTCTTCGAGGGCGACCGCATCAAGGCTTTCCGCGAGATGATCCTCGCCGACGACGAGGCCGGACGCCGCGTGGCACTGGCCAAGTTGCTGCCCATCCAGCGCGGAGACTTCGAAGGCCTGTTCAAGGCCATGAACGGCTTCCCCGTGACCGTCCGCCTGCTCGACCCGCCCCTGCACGAGTTCGTGCCGCACGACGAGAAAGGCCAGAAGGAGATGGCCCGTGAGATGGACGTCCCCCTCCAGAAGATCGTCGCCAAGGTCGAGTCGCTGGCCGAGTTCAACCCCATGCTGGGACACCGCGGCTGCCGCCTGGGCAACACCTACCCCGAGATCACCGAGATGCAGGCACGCGCCATCATCGAGGCGGCCATGAATGTCCGTGCGCAGGGCATCCCCGTGCACGTCGAGATCATGGTTCCGCTCGTGGGCAACCACAAGGAACTGCGCTACCAGAAAGGCATCATCGACTCGACGGCCGAACAGGTATTCTCGGAGCGCAACGACAAGATCAACTACATGGTCGGCACGATGATCGAGGTTCCCCGCGCAGCCGTGACCGCCCACCAAATTGCCGAGGTCGCCGAGTTCTTCTCGTTCGGCACCAACGACCTGACGCAGATGACGCTGGGCTTCTCGCGCGACGACATCGGCAAGTTCCTGCCGATCTACCTCGACAAGGGCATCCTGAAGAACGACCCGTTCCAGATCCTCGACCAGAACGGCGTGGGACAGCTGATCCGCGAGGCCGTATTCAAGGGCCGCGGCAAGCGCCCGATGCTCAAGTGCGGCATCTGCGGCGAGCACGGCGGCGAACCTTCGTCGGTCGAATTCTGCCACTACGCGGGCCTGAACTACGTGAGCTGCTCGCCGTTCCGCGTGCCCATCGCACGCCTGGCGGCCGCCCACGCAGCCCTCAAGGAGAAATAAGCCTTCACCCGGCAACCGCCGGAACACCCATACCAGCGAAAGCCTGCGGCGTGCATGCCGCGGGCTTTCGTTTTTAGCGACAAAAAAGTCCGGTTCGTTGAAAAATTTTTGCCGTGGCGGATAAATTTTGTATATTTGTTCTAGCAAACAGTATTATTCGCAACTTTTGTTAAATTAAAGCAACAGACATGAAAAAGATTTTTCTTACGGTGATCGTCGTGCTTTTAGCAGTAACGACGGTTTCGGCACAGTACAAGGGCGACTGGGGAGTTGGCCCCAAAATCGGGGTATACACGAATGCGGGTGCCGACGGAGCCATCTTCGGTATCGGTGCGGCCGGACAGTACAGCATCACCGACAACTGGCGTGTAGCTCCCAGTATCCTGGCCCTTTGCAAGACGGGTTGCTCGGTGGATATCAGCGCCGACGTACAATACCTGTTCAACATCGCCCCCGACTGGCATATCTATCCGCTGGCAGGTATCAGCGCCAACGACATCGGCGACTGGTCGTGCGGTATCAACCTCGGCGGCGGCGCGGACTTCTCGATCACCCGCAACTGGGACGTTTCGGCCGGCTTCAAATGGATGATCCAGACCGCCAAGGATTATGTACCCGGCTTTGTGAAGCGCAGGAACCCCATCGTTATCAATATCGGCGCGACGTACAGGTTCTAAGCCCCATCCCGAGAGGAAACAAAATCCCGGCACTTATATATAGGCTTCGGAGTTTTTTAAATCATCGCTGTAACTTAATAAGTTATGGCGATGATTATTTTATAGGTAATGATTTGGCAACGGAGGTTCCCCGTTTCTCAGCCAGTTCTTCAACTTGTCAAAGACTCTGTTGCAAAAATACGAAATATTCGTCAAACAGGCAAATTGTCCCGTCCTGAAAAAGGTTTACAGTGATTGATAATTAAAGATAAACATTTT
>OMGN01000396.1_pt1 | contig 31484 bp, 23 predicted proteins | sample 1674111 | NCBI WGS metagenome assembly OMGN01 (sample SAMEA103958143, study PRJEB25191) | human gut metagenome | biome: human-associated habitat [ENVO:00009003]; feature: intestine environment [ENVO:2100002]; material: feces | place: Germany | collected 2013/2015
ATTTAACATATTTATTTTGAAACAACGAACAAAAAAAGATACCCACAAGTGAGCATCACAACTGTCACGTTGTTGTCCTCCTTATGGGTACCATTTTAATTTCTGCTCTTTCTTTTTTTTCATCTTGTCAGAATCTAAGAAGAACATTGTGAATGTGGCACGAGAAAGAAGTACATTTTCATCATTGAAGATAAATACCTCATATACTCCAGTTGTTCTTCCACTTGAGATTTCTTGGGCAATCCCAATCAATTTGCCGCCACGACCAGGCTTAATATAATTAATTGTACCCGTAAGTGTAACGCTATCTCTTCCTGTCGCAAAGCTTGCTGCTCCAGCGACTGTGTCAGCCAAAGAGAAAAGGGCTCCACCATGGACAAAGCCATGTATATTTAAAATTTGTTCATCAATAATCATTTCTACCTTCGCAAAACCATGGCGAACTTCTGTTACACGCATGTCATTGCTTTGCAGAAATTGACTCGAACTATTTAGACGATCCATTAAAGCCTGCATATTTTCTTCCATAAACAACCTCCAACAATGCTTTTATTATAGCATGAAATGATGTTATAATGCTTAATGTGCTTAAAAAGGAGACGGATTATGAATTCAAATAATATATTTTTTAAAATTGTTGTGGGTGTTGTGTTAGTTGGATACATGGCATTCATATTTTATCAAAGCTTAAAAGGTGGACTTGCCTACAAAAAGGAATTTGAAAACTTTAAAAACTCACATAAACACTACGAAACAATGGTCGATGGAGGCTATTGGGTAGGGGTCATGGTTGCGATGGCTGTTTTGGCATTTGTTTTGATGTTTATGGCACCAAAATTAGCTTCCAATGGACAAACGTATTATTACTATTTAGCATATGGATGTATTGGACTTGTATTTTTAGGACTAGCCATTGATTCATATACACACCGTCGTATTTATTTCACAGAAGAAGGGTTCTTCTTTGAAGATACATATTATCGTTATCGTATGCTTGCGAATTTTGAATTTAAAAATGGTATTGTGGCACGCAACTGCAATGTGTTAATGAGCAACCGCGATAAGATCGTAGTCACAAAAAAGATTGGCGAAGCCTTACAGGAAAGACAAAAAGCATTTAAAAAAGCTAAGAAAGAACGTCGAAAATAATGTTGTTTCTTTCGGATTTAGATGGAACTTTAATGGATTCAAACGGAAATGTCACAGATGAAGATGTGGAATGCATTCATCAATGGACACAAAAACATGCGTTTGGATTTGTGACAGGAAGAGACCGTGCCTTTTGTGTGGCACTTGCCTCTAAGTATCAATTGTCCTGTGAATATATGATCACAGATAATGGAGCTAATGCCTATTATAAAGATAAGAATGTATATTCTTCTTTGATTGATTTAAGTGAAGGTATACAAATGTGTAAAGCGATTTTGGCATATAATTTAGATTTGTTTTATACAGACGAAGTGGGCAATCGCTATTATCCAATTTCATGTTATGGAAAAGAAAGACTTCATGTTTTTAAAAAGAAACAACCGAGTTTAGGCTTGTTTTCAGACGTGGATTTAATAGAATATTTAAATACACGACATTTTGGCTTAGCCAAATTGAGTATGTATGTTGAAAAAAATTTGGATTTAATATTAAATCAATTTAGAGGATTATTTGAAAATTATGAAGTGATGGCTACTTCAAAGGATTATATTGAAATCACAAGAAAAGGCACAAATAAATGGGAAGCCTTTTGTCATTTACCTGTCGAAGATGCGATTTTTATTGGAGATGGAGAAAATGATTTGTGTATATTGGAAAAGCTAAATGACACATATGTTATGGAACATGCACCTGAGAGTTTGAAGGCATATGGTGTGTGTGTAAAGAGTGTGGCAGAAGCCATGAATATAGAAAGCAGGAAAGAAAATGTCTAGAAAAAGAAAAAGAGGGGCCAAGGCAACGGCTGCCTCAATGGTAATGGATACATTGAAAAAAAGAGGGGCAGTGGATGAAAAGAGCGCAGTAGATGTAAGTGTATTTAAAAATTTGCCTTATGCCACTTCAACAATTAGTTATACAATTTCGAATCTAATGGAAGAGGGTGTTGTTGGTAAAACCAATGATGAAAGATTCTATTATGATGATTTAGGATTTAAAGCTTTAGAAACAAAGTTTGTACGTGGATACTCAATGATTTTTATTGTGCCTATTGTCATTGCGATCCTTGTTTATGTTCTACAAAAAGTATTATAAAAGAGTGTCGCAGCAATGCGACATTTTCTGTAAGGAAAGGAGATTTGAATGGAGAAGCCAAAATCGTTTGTGTATATCATTTTCTGTTTAACGATTTGTCTAGCCTTTGCGATTGGCAGTAATTACTTGATTAATACGACTACGCAATCAAATATGATATATAATTCGACGGAGCCACGTAAGATAGGAGCTACTTATATGACCTACAACAATACGTTTTATTCCGTAATCAATGAGGAAATTTCTAGAATCTTAAAAGAACATGGAGATCAGCTCATCGCTTTGGATTCAGCTATGAGTTTAAAGAAACAAAAGGAACAAATTCACTATTTGATTGAACAACAAGTCGATGCCATAGTAATTGCGCCTGTTGATTATGAGGGGTTAGAAGATTCATTAAAAGAAGCATACAGAAATCATATTCCTGTGATTGTAGTGGATACGGAAGTAAAACATAATAAGAACGTTACTTATAGTATTGTCAGTGATAACTATGATGCGGGTGTTCAATGTGCAAAGGATATGATGCGCAAGCTTGATCATGCTAATATTGTTCTTTTACAACACTCCACGACTCGTTCAGGCTACTTACGTATTAAAGGATTTGAGGATACCATTCAATCCAATGAGAACTATAAAGTGGTCAAGCGTATGGAGTGTGATGGACAATTAGAGGTGGCCATGCCCAAAATGGAATCTTTTATTGAGGAAGGAATCGAATTTGATGTTGTAATGTGTTTGAATGATCCAAGCGCAATGGGGGCAATGGCTGCACTTTCATCAAATAATATGTTGAAAGATAAATATGTTTATGGCATTGATGGAACGCCGGAGGCAAAAGAAATGGTTGCAGAAGGCAAAATGGCTGCGACTGTGGCACAATCGCCAAAGACGTTTGGAAAAAAGGCTGGGGAGGTAATTTATAAGTTGCTTTCGCAAGAAACAATTAAGAATAAAAATGAAATGAGTCCTGTGCAAATCATCACAAAAGAGAATGTTCAAGATTATTCTACGGAGGGCTGGCAATGATACAAAATATTAAAAAATATAATGTATGGCTTGTCTATGTCTGTATGTGGGTTTTTAGTTTTTTTACTGTGTGGTACACCGCAATTGTGATGTATTATACGTTGGTACATGTGACAAAAAGTGGCTATGCATCCGATTTTATAAAAAATATATCTACGCTTTCCAATGTTCCAATGCGTTCTTTTTATATCTCTATATTTATGTTTATTGCGTTATTTTGTTTTGTGTCCATTCGTCCAAAACTCAAATTTTTTTATCATCACCAAATGATTCCTATCTTTATTGAGTTAGGATTCAGTTTGATTTTGATGAAGAATATCTCCTTTAGTGCAACATGTATCTTATTTATCGTCATTGCCGATTGTTTGATGTATGTAGATAAACCTTTTGATCGTTCAATTTGCATCATACTTGTCTTTTTGGCATATATGTTTTCAAATTATGGATATTTATCCAATTATATTCCTATGATTTCATTCCAGGAGTATTTGTCTGTATATAATTCAAGAACACAAGGCTTATTGATGGGTATTGAGGTTACTTTAACCAATTTAAATATTGTATTATTTATTGCCTATATATTCTTGTATCTACAAAGGCAGATGAATGAAACACAAAAGTTCGCTTCATTAAATGCTGAATTGAAACGCTTGAATATTCAACTAAAGGGTTATGCGAATTTGCGTGAAAAAATGGGTGAAACCAAAGAAAGAAACCGTCTTGCCCGTGAAATTCATGATACATTAGGGCATACTTTAACGGGATTAAGTGTTGGTCTTGAGGCTTGTCAGGTGATGATTGATAGGGATGTCAATGTCACAAAAGCACAATTGGGTATTTTGCAAGAGAGCGCAAAACGAGGCTTAACAGATGTCAGGCGTTCAGTGGATAAATTGAAGCCAGATGCGTTAGAACGCTATTCATTAAAAGAAGCTTTAGATATGATGATCATGGACTTTCAAAAATTGACGGATGTAACGATTCTTTATTTGTGTCATTTGCCTTTGGTGAATTTAAATGCAGATGAAGAAGAAATTGTGTATCGTGTAGTGCAAGAAGGGATGACCAATTCTGTAAGGCATGGTCATGCGACAAAAATTTATGTTTCGATTGCGCAAGCCGATAATAATTTGATTATAATTATTGAAGATAATGGTCAAGGATGTAAGGATGTAAATCCGGGCTTTGGTATTCATCATTTGACGGAACGTATTAATTTATTACAGGGACGAATTCGTTATTATGGCGATAATGGATTTGAGTTAATTGTAGAAATACCAATGAGAAGAGGAGAGAATAATGGTTAAAATTATGATTGCGGATGATCAACAGCTCATTCGAGAAAGCTTAAAGATTATTTTAGATTCGGATCCAAGTTTTGAAGTTGTAAAAGTGGTTGGTAGTGGGCAAGAAGTATTAGATTCATTAAAAACAGAAAGTGTAGATATTATCTTGATGGATGTGCGTATGCCAAATATGAGTGGTGTGGATTGTACGCGAATTGTGAAGAAAGAATATCCAAATATAAAAGTTATAATATTAACAACATTTGATGATGATGAATATATTTATGATGCCTTAAAATATGGTGCAAGTGGTTATCTTTTAAAGGGTTGTTCCTTAGAAGAATTGAGTTCAGCTATTCATAGTGTATTATCTGGGGGAGCTTGTTTTAATCCGAATGTGGCAGGAAAAGTTGCACAGTTCTTTTCGCAAATGGCAAACTCGAATTCGGAATTTAGTCTTGAGCATGAAGAAGATTTTGACTTGAGTGATACAGAACGACAAATTATTGCACAAATTGGACATGGCTATTCGAATAAAGAAATTGCTCAAAAACTTGGATTTAGTGAGGGTACGATTCGCAACTATTTAAGTGTGATTTTGGATAAATTGGATTTAAGAGATCGCACACAATTGGCTATTTGGTATTTGTCTAGGGGAAATAAATAATGGTGAGAAAAAGATTAAGAACTTTTTTGATAGCCATATTGGTGTGTTGTTTGGCAGCTACATTTTATTATACACAAAAACCCATTGTTTTAACGATAGGTGTATTTGCGGGTAGTAACTGGAATGTGCCAAGTCCATACAGTGGCAAAATTATTGATGATGTGATTGAACGATTTGAGAAAACACATCCCAATGTGCAAGTGGAATATGTGAGTGGAATCTTAAAAGAGGATTATTCAGATTGGGTTTCAAAGGAAGCTTTAAATGGTAAATTGCCCGATGTGTTTATGGTGTTGAGTGATGATCTTTCTACATATGCTAAGGTGGGAATGTTAGAACCATTAGATACGTTTATGCAGACGGATGCAGACTTTAATAAAAATCGCTATTTTTCAACAACATTAAATGCAGGAAATATATATGATCATCAATATGCACTTCCATATGAAAGTTCACCAACTTTGATGTTTGTGAATAAAACGTTATTAGAAGAAAATGGGATTGCGATCCCAAATGTGAATTGGACGTGGGATGATTTTTATTCAATTTGTGAAAAATTGACTGTGGATACGGATGGTGATGGAGAAATCGATCAATTTGGAGAGTATGGCTATACTTGGCGAAATGCCCTAAGTTCGAATGGACAGGCGTTGTATGATGAAGAAAGTATGAAGTGTACTTTACAGAAACAGGATGTGTATTCAGCTATTGAATTTGTGCGTCAATTAAATCGTTTAAATCGAAATCAGAATGTGACAAGTGAATTGTTTGATAAAGGCAAGATTGCCTTTTGTCCAATGATGTTTAGTGAGTATAGAACATATAAACCGTATCCTTGGAGCGTTAAAAAATATTCAAGTTTTGAATGGGATTGTCTTCCAATGCCTGCAGGACCTAGTGGCAATAATGTATCGCAAATGGATAGTTTACTTTGTGGAATCAGTAAAATGTCTTCTAAGAAAAAAATGGCTTGGGAATTTTTGAAGTTACTTTGTTATGATGAGACAACGCAAGAGAGTTTGTTTAAATATTCGCAGGGTGTCTCCGTGTTGAAGAATGTGTCGACATCCAAAAATGTGACTAAATATATTCAAGAGGATGCGCCATTGGATTCAAATTATAACTTAGATTTTTTTGATGATATGATGGAACAAGCAATCACGATAAAAAAACTGGATGGCTATGATCAATTGTATTCGATGGCAGATAGTGAAATTCGAAGAGTCATTGATACAAATGAGGATATTGATTTGGCAATGCAAAATTTGAATGATGAATTGAATATTTTATTAAAAAAGAGCTAATCCATATTAAATAGATATCTATCATTCGTAAAAGTGGTTCAAGGCCTCAGGACTTTGAATCCTTTTTTTCTTTTAAATAGTCAAAGTCGGATGATTATAGAATTGAATGGATATTTAGGGGACTAGGCTACTGGTCATTTATTTAACAAAATTGAAAAAAAATAAAAAAGCATTGCTAAAAAAGACAAACAGATAATGAAATTTAACAAAAAAATACAAATACAGAATGAATTTATTGCTTTATACTTTATGCGTAAGCGTTTACAATGTTTAGAAGCTCCAATTGAAAAATTCGATGCTTTTTTATTTGAAAACGTAAATAAGGAATTGGGACGAGCATATAATAGAAAGGGCAGAAAACAATTCCTTTCCTAATTATCAATTAGGTTTCCTCGTCATGCGACAATGAAAAAAAACACTTTATGTAAAAGCGCTTTAGCGATTGCCTCTCTTTGTACAGCTTTTGGTTCAATTGTTCCATTCAGTAACACTTATATCAAAGCTCAAGAAGTAGACGAAAGCACAGAAGCTAAAAATGGTACAGTTGTATTAACAAAAGACAGTGATACACAATATTCATTTGGGAACGGATATTTAAAACGTACATTCTCTATCACAGATGGTAAGTTGAAAACAGAATCTTTAACTAACTATCGTGCAGGAGGAGGAAAAGTTTTAACTCCAGCATCTAGTGAAGAATTTGTGGTTGAAACAATGGAAAACACTCAAGAAGCGGAGTCTGGAATCGTAGCTCCTAAAGAAAAAATCAAAAATAATGGTTGGACTGTTTCTTCAGATAGTGAACAAATTGAAGATGAACATGGTAGTGCAAGCAACATGTTCGATGAAAATGTAGACACTTATTATCATTCTAAATATAAAGGTGCAACTACAGAAGAAAAGAAGTATCCGCACAATATTTATGTAAGTTTCGAAAAAGAAAATACATTTAAATCTGTACATTATAAACAGAGAGTTTACCAAGGACAACCAACAGTAAGTGGTCATGTTAAAGAATTCAAAATTTATACTGCAGATTCGGAAGAAGCATTAAAAACAGATGCTGCTAAATTAGTATTCGAAGGTAAATTTGAAGACAAAGAAGATAATTACATTAACTTAGGAAAAGAAATAACAGCTCAATATGTACGTATTGAATTTACATCGGTTCATGATCCTAAAGATAGTGGAATAGATAAAGATGTTGCATGCTGCTCGGAATTTGGATTCTTTGCAGATGAAGCTATTATTCCTGAAAAATCAGTGGCAACAATCAAATCAAGTGAAATGACAGTTGAAGGAGAGCCTGTTCAAGGGGAAGCAAATGGTTATAAAACTTTAACATTTAACTTCAAACCTGTTACAGCTCGTAATGTTCAATATAATATCAAAGAAGTTATTTCTATGAAAGATGGCGAATCTTTCATGAGAAAGCATTTAGAAATCGAAGTTCCTGAAGATCAAGCAAAACAAGCTAAAATCTTATATATTGATTTAGAAAATATGAACTTCCAGGATACAGATGTAAAGGGTTCAGGATCAAATCAATCAACAGATACAAACTTCTGGACAATCCCTGAATTACAAGACAACCCACATATGGCAAATATGAAAGGTGATTATCTAGAATTAGGTCAACCTTATTATGTAGGTGCAATGTACTGGGGATGTGAATTCCCTCAAGCGGAAAATAAAGTTCGTAATGGAAATGGATTTATTCGTTATCATTATGGTAAAGACTTGTCATCTAGCGGACAAAACTCTGACGGGCAATTTAATAACTATAACAATTACAATAATGCTAATGGACAATCCGGGAAAATGGTTACTTGGGATGCAGTTGTAGGTGCTTCTCGTAGTACAGATTATCAAGTTGTTCAATCTGATTTCTATGAATACATTGAAACAATCGCTACACCAACAGGATTTAGACAACAGTTTAACTCTTGGTACGATAACATGAAGAATATCAATGATTCAAATATTCAGTCTAGTTTCAATGAAATTGAAAAAGGTTTTACACAATATGGTGTTAATCCACTTGATTCTTATGTAGTTGATGATGGATGGACTAATTATAACTCATTCTGGGATTTCGATAGAAGTTCAGGTAAATTCCCTAATGAATTATATAATTCAAGTTCACAGGTAAATAAGATGGGTTCTAACTTTGGTTTATGGTTAGGTCCTCGTGGTGGATATGGAACAGAGACAACAATCTCAAATTATATTGCAAATAATGGATTAGGATCTCGTAACGAAAGATCTGGAAATGACATTAACATTTCTGATGGTCGTTATTTGAATAAATTAGTTAATGATGTCTTTGTTGATTATCAAAATAAATTTGACATTAACTACTGGAAATTAGATGGTATGTTGTTGAGCCCATCAAAAAATTCAGCTAATGCACATACAACAACAAACGACTTATGTACAATCTCTGAAACGTATGAACGTTGGACAGATATGTTTGAAACAATGCGTGGAAATCGTGAAGATTTATGGATCAACATGACTTCATACACAAATCCAAGTCCATGGCATGTGCAGTGGGTAAATAGTGTATGGATGCAGAATACTGGAGATACTGGATATTCATATAAAGACGGTGACACTGACGAAAAAGCAATGTTAACATTCCGTGATGGTGATTACTACGAATTCTTCTCAAAAAATCAATGGCAATTACCAAATAAATATTTCTATAACCATGATCCGGTTTATGCAAAAACTGCTCACAATGTTCCGGGTGGTCCTGGTCGACAAATTGAATATACTACAGACGAGTTACGTGAACACTTGTATATGTTAGGTACTCGTGGTACTGCATTCTGGGAATATTATTATTCACCTTCTATGTTCAATGATGAAAAATGGCAAGTAAATGCAGAGGCTGCAAATTGGATTGAAGATAACTACGAAATTCTACAAAAATCAAAAATGTTTGGTGGAGATCCAGAAAAAGAACAGGTATATGGTTATTCTTGCTGGAACGGAAACCAAGGTATAGTTTCAATTCGTAACCCTAAAAATACTGAACAAGAATATACTCTTACATTAGATGAAAAAGTTGGTGTTGCAAATACAATGAAGAATGCTTATGGAACAGTAGTTGTTGGAGATCAATCTCGTCAAACAAATGATCCTGTATCTCATAATTCAAAACTAACTTACAAATTAAAACCAAAAGAAGTATTGATTATTCAATATGGTGACAAAGATGTTACACCTGCATCTGTTGAATCTATTCACGCAGATAAAAATAATGTGAGTGTTACATTCAATGAAAGAATTCAAACTCCAAAAGCGTCTTTCTTTACTGTAGAAGGAAATAAAGTTAAAGAAGTTAAATTAGATGCTGACTTACGTACTGCAGTATTAACATTAGAAAAAGATTTAAAAGATACTACAGACGTTACAGTAAATGTAGATGGTGTTTTAGATGTTGTGGGTAATAGTACAACAGAAAAAGTTACTGATGATTATTATGCAAATGATTTAATCAATGGTATTAACCAAACAACATTCGATGGAAATCCAATCGAAAAAGGAAACAAATATACAGTTGATGGAACACGTGGATTTACAGTATCTGGTTCAATTAAAACAGATGCAAAAAATGCTGAAATTGTTCGTCAAGATGGTGCCTTTACAGTTGGTATCGATGCAAATGGATATTTAACATTTAACTTTAATGGAATGAGTGTTAATTCACAACACACTGAAAAAACACGTCAAACTGATGGCTCAGTTACTGAATCTGTTGAAGGAATCATCGCGGATGGTAAAGAACATCAATTTGCAGCTGTTAATGAAGTGAATGGCATGATCAAGCTTTATGTTGATGGCGTGCTTGTGAATTCAACATACGATGCATCAAAAATCAATCCAGATGTTCAAAAAGGAAACTTAGTATTTGGTCAAGGTTTAACAGGCGAATCTAAATATGTTATTTTACATGATAAAGCTTTAGGATTTGATGAAGTAGCTAAATTGACTCCTGAAGAAAATGTAGAGCGTAACGTAGTAAGTTCAAAAGTTAATAAAGATGTAAAAATTAGTGCGTATGACGTAACGGCTAATAAAGCTGTTCCTGAAAAATCAGATCGTAAGTTCAGTGAATTGAATGATGGAATTAAAACTACAAACAATTATCTTGAATTGAACGATACAAATACATATACAAGTGATTCAAAACAACATTCACGTTATGTACAAATTGATTTAGGTGATACATTCACATTGAATAAATTAAACTTGACTCGTTACTTTGGGGATGGACGTAAATATAATGGTACAGTTGTCTTATTAAGTGAAGATAAAGAGTTTGATAAAAATGAAGTTGTATATAACTCAGACTCAAAAAATGTTCATGGATTTGGCAAAGGTGAAGAGAAGCTTTATAAAGAAACGGCTGAAGGTAAAGAAATTCAATTAAAAGAACCAACAAAGGCTCGTTATATTCGTATCTATGTAAATGGAAATGCGAATGGAACTTCTTCTTCTGACCACTTGGTTGAATTTGAAGGATATGGTGTAAGAACAAATACAGACACAAACCTTCCTGTTAGCCCGGATCGTCCAAAAGAAAATGTGCCTGAAGCTCCACAAATCAAACTAGATACATTAAATAGTTTAATTGAACAAGCTCAAACTAAAGTTGAAGCCGATTATACTCCAGAAAGCTGGAAAGCCATGCAATCTGCTTTAGAAGCAGCATTAATTGTTAAAGAAAATCCAGTATCTCAGGAAGTTGTAGATGAAGCTTGTAAGGCTCTTGAAATTGGATTGAAAGGTTTAGCACCTGCTGTTGTAAAAACAGAACTAAATACTTTAGTTGAAAAAGCTAAAGAATTCGATCAGTCTAAATATACAGAAGAAAGCTGGTCTGCGTTTGAATTGGCATTAAATGCTGCTATCTCAGTATCTGAAGATGGCAACGCTACTCAAGAAGCAGTTGATGCAGCATATACGAACTTAAACAATGCAATTGCTGGATTAACTGTTAAAGCCCCAGTTACGGATGAAGTAAATAAAACAGAATTAAATAATGTGATTGCTTCAACACAAAAATTAAAAGAAGCTGACTATACACCAGAATCTTGGAAAGCATTTAGACTTGCTTTAGATCTTGCGAATGCAGTAAATGTAAATGTTGATGCGACACAAGAAGAAGTAGATGCAGCAAAAGCTGAATTAGAAAAAGCAGTTCAAGGTTTAGTTAAAGTTTCTACTGGTTCTGAACAAAAACCAGAACAGAAACCTGAACAAAAACCAGCACAAAAACCAGCTGAAAAACCTAGCAAAAACAACGGAACAAATACAGGAGCACGCACACATATGAATTTCTTTACAACAGCAGCTCTTGCATCTGTTGCCGGTGTACTTGGATTGTTCGAAATCAAACGTCGCAATATGAACAAATAATTGAATGAATTTAAGAAAAAAAGATACCAGGGTTGAATAAAATTTAACTTTAAAAGTTGAAGGAATGAAAGCCTGCGAATGCTTAAAGGATTAATCAAGGGGTAGAGATTAAATCTCTACTCTTTTCTTGTGTTGTCTAAAATAGTCAATGTTCACATAATGATTGAGTTGAATAAAAAATGTAAAAGATTATTATGTGTATTTTTAACACTAATCATGGTGTGTATGACACCTTATCATGTATATGCCAAAACAGATAATACAGTAGATGTTTATCCATATATTAAAAAGGCGGTCAATAAACTCGATAAACTTGATTCTTTTAAATGCACAGTAGCCAATGTGTATGGAGATGGGGAAGAGTTGCGTTGTATCATTTATAATGGGGAAACACCAAATCAATATATAGAAGTTATTAATAATTATCCAATGGATGATGGTAGTGGAGAAGTTTGTTTTTAATATATAAAGCATGACAATAATGAGTGGGCTTATGTGATTAGTGAAGAAAATTTTAAAAAGAATTTAGATTCTATTCCATTTGATAATTGGGTAACAACACATCAAGATGAAGATGGAAATGTGGCAGACATTCCAAGTTTAGGTAAATCGGGCTATCGTGCGATGATATTATATGAATTGGTTGATGAAGAAAAATATTTTGCGGATCTTACCAATGAGTATGTAAAAGAGCATAAAGATGAATTAGGTGATGTGGATATTTGGACAAAAAGTTTTAATAAAGAAGCAAAAAAGTTTCGAAAAGCTTGTAAAAAGGGGGTCATCACAAAAACAAAAAAGGAAAATTATATACTGTATTGATGAAGTCGGGGAATCAAACGGCTAATTTTTCTTTTAATGTAGACAAAAAAGGAAGATTGACTTCTTATTTAGTGAATAATGTTATAAATTATGAGTTTTATGGGTTTAAATAAACATAGATTTGATTATGGACTTAGATGACGTTTTGTTGTCTAAGTCTTTTTTGTTTAAAGTGACATTTGTCATATAAAATTGGTGACATATGGAAATTGAAAAGGTTTACAATAGGCTTATAATGAATGTGTATTCTATGTGATGCTCATGTTCAAAAGTCGTATAAATGTGTGAAATTATGTGTAATAACACTTGAAAACGCTGACATATTTATTATAAAATGTGAGTATAAGAAAACGCGGAGGAAAAAATAATGAAATATGTAGTTATGGTAAGCCATGGCGAATTCGCCCCTGGATTACACAGTGCCGTTAAAATGATGACGGGAGATCGTGAAGATGTATTGTCAACAAGCTTAAAGGACGGAATGAGCGCAGACGAATTTGCATCTAACTTTGCTGAATTGATTAAAGATTTCAAAGCAGATGACCAAGTCATTTTATTAGCTGATATTTTGAGTGGATCTCCATTCACAAATGCATTGAATGTATTGGATCAAAAAGGATTGCTACAAAATACTTTAGTAATTGCTGGTATGAATATGCCTCTTGCAATCACTGCTGTATTAATGAAAGACAACTTTGATAATGTACAAGATTTAAAAGACACATTATTAAGCGAAGGTCGTACAGGATTAACTGATTTTACAGTTGCTTCTGATGATGACGACGAAGATCTATAGGATTTGGCTATAACGCATATAGCGAAGGCATAAACAGAATAAAGGAGGACATATAATGATTAGTTTTATTCGTGTTGATGATCGTATTATCCACGGTCAGATTGTTACAAGATGGTCTAAAGAATACCCTTGTGATGGAATTATCGCAGTTAACGACAAAGCTGCAACTACACCTGTATTGACACAGTCATTCAAGGCTAGTACAGACAAGAAAGTATTTGTTTGGACAAAGGAACACTGGAGAGAAAAAGCAGAAACAGTTAAGAATTCTAATAAAAAATATTTCTTAATCACTAAAAACCCAGTGGATATGAAAGAATTGTTAGTAGACGATGGATTCGTACCTAACGATGTTAAAACCGTAGTTATCGGACCATGTAATGATCGTCCAGGAGCTACAAAATTAGGTCAAAACCAGTCAATTACTCAAGAAGAAGCTGAAGCATGCGAAGCTTTGACAAACGCTGGTTACACAGTATTGTTTGCGTTATTAAAAGAAACTGCAATCGGTACTTGGGACAAATTTAGATCTAAATTTGGTTACTAATAGTGGGATTAGTAAACAGATTGAGATAAATAAAAGAAAAAGGAGAGATTTATAATGAGTTGGTTACAAGCAATTTTAATCGGACTTATGAGTTGTACAGCAGCTAGTACTATCGCTTGCTTAGGTACAACAGTAGGTAACTACACTTTGAACCGTCCTTTGGTTGCATCATTATTCGTAGGTTTGATCCTAGGTGATGTATCTGGATGTATTCAAATTGGTATTCCAATGCAGGTAATGTGGATCGCATTGGTTACACCTGGTGGAACAGTCGCATCTGACTTACGTGCCGTAAGTTACATTGGTATTCCATTGGCTTATGTTGGAGCAAAAGCCGCTGGTATGGATTTTGGAGGAAATGATGCTCAAGGTTTAGCATCTAGTATCTCAGCCATGACTGGTGTAATCGGTATTACTTTATTCTACGGAACAGCTATGATGAACCTTATTTGGCAACACTGGGGCTGGGCTCAATTGGATAAAGGAAACTTAGATTGTTTAGGAAAAGTTGATGTTGTTCTCCCACTAATTTCACACTTTGTATTATCATTCTTGCCAGTTACTTTACTTTGCTACTATGGATCTGGAGCCGTAGCTGAATTGTTCCAGAGCTTAAATACTGAAGTATGGTATGTAAAAGCCATCTTATCAGTAGGATCAGTACTTCCTGCAGTAGGTATTGGTATCTTGTTAAAATCAGTAGTATCTAAGACTTCTGACTTGATTTACTTCATGTTCGGATTCGCTTTAGCTGCTTCTATGGGATTAACATTAATTGCTGCTACAGTTGTTGGTGGTGTATTCGCATTGATTAACTACCAAATGACAATGATGAAAGCTACAGGTGCTGTTGGTGGTGCATCTGCAGATTATGATGACGAGGAGGACATTTAATTATGAAAAAGATTTCTAAGAAAACATTAAATAGTTCTTTCTGGCGTTGGTGGTATGGAAACTTAACATGTTTCTCACACGAACACATGCAGACATTTGGTTACATGTGGTCAATGCTTCCAATTATTAAGGAATTATATCCTACTCGCGAAGAACAATCAGAAAAAATGACTACTTACTACCCATTCTTCAATACTGAACCTCAGATTGGATCTATCGTAGTTGGTATCACAGCTGGTTTGGAAGAAGCTCGTGCAAACGGAGCTGAAGGAATCGATGATGAAATGATCAACGGTATCCGTGCAGGTCTAATGGGACCTTTGGCAGGTATTGGTGACTCATTGATCGTTGGTACTTACATTCCTATCTTATTAGGTATCGCATTAGGTTTCGCAGAAGGTGGATCACCTTTAGGACCTTTATTCTATATCATCGTATGGAACGCAACTTCAATTTGGTTCCAAAAATTCGTATACTTCAAAGGTTATGAATTAGGTGGTAGTGCTGTTGAATTGTTAGTAGGACAAAAAGCAACTGCGTTCCGTGAATCCGTATTGGTTATGGGACAAGTTATCGTTGGTGCGATGGCAGCTTCTTGGGTATCAATTTCAACTAACTTAGTAATTGCACAATCTTATGATGCAGAAACTGGTAAATTAACAGACGTAACATTAGGATCTAAATTAGATGGAGCTTTCCCTAAGATCTTAACAATGTTATTCGTATTGTTTGCTTGGTGGTTAATGGCTAAGAAAAACATTACTCCAATTAAAGTATTGTTATTGTTCGTAGTTATCGGATTCGTAGGATCTGTTGTAGGATTCTTAGGATAATCACTTAAGACAATTAAAGGCGGGCTTAACTTGTTAGGCCTGTCTTTTTTTCTTATAATAAGTATATGTATATTTGAAAAGGAGCGTTAATTATGAGTTTGAGCCGCAAAGAAAGAGATCAGCTTGCAGAAGTCATTCAAAGAGAAAATGAAATGGTATTAAAAGTGGGAAGAATGGTCAGAAATGCCTTTATTCTTACACTTGCTTTTGCTGCCGTAACATACTGGGGATGGTCTGGGATGACAGATCCAATGTTTCCTAATATTCCAATGAGCGTACGTAATGTAGCTAAATGGATTGCTTTGATTGGTTTGATTTTATCGGGTTTATTTACTGTTTTAGGATTTATATCTCATAGAAATGGAAAGAAAAGTGTATTAAAGAAGATCGATTTGTACGAAGAAAAGTAAAGATTTGTATATTTTAGTTTAATACAATTTAATTTTAACTAAAAACAACAATAAATGTGTCAATTATACACATAATTTCACATAATATAACTATATCTATCACTTTATTCTTTAGTAATATACTGTTGAGCCAAAGATAGTGGCTCACTTCATAATCAAATTCCCTTTCTTAAAACTTTCTTGAGAAGCCCCGCTAAAGGGGCTTTTCATTTGCCTTTTTGAAAGTTGGACATACAAATAGTAGTTGCGATATAATAATATGGATGAAAGAAGTGTAGTTTTTATGGAAGATAAAATACGAATTATAATGTATTCAAGTGCAGATAAAGTGGATGGCCAAGGTGTGGGCAGTGCCTACGAAGAACAGGTCAATCTAATTAAAGAAGGGGCTAGCGATATCTTTGAAGTGGGTATCAACAACTGGATCAAAACACCAGATATTCAGCATTTCCATACAGTAGATCCTACTTTCTATGTGAAGATGCAAAATCATAGAGCCGCTAACATTGCCTATTGTCATTTTTTACCGGATACTTTAGAAGGTAGCTTAAAAATTCCAGCACCTTTATTGAATGTATTTCGTTCTTATTTGATTCAATTCTATAAGAGTGCGGATCGCTTGGTCGTTGTAAATCCAAGTTTTATTGATGCATTAGTCGAATATGGTATTGATCGAGAAAGAATTTACTATATTCCTAACTATGTATCTAAGGAAAAATTTTATCGTAAATCCGATGAGGCGTGTGCTGCCATTCGTAAAAAGTATGGTGTAGACAAGGATGCTTTTGTGGTATTGGGTGCAGGACAGGTACAAACGCGTAAGGGTGTTCTTGATTTTGTGAATGTTGCCAAACAAATGCCGGACGTCCAATTCGTATGGGCTGGAGGCTTTTCTTTTGGGCGTATTACCGATGGATATGAGGAATTGAAGAAGTTACAGGAAAATCCACCTGAAAACTGTAAATTCTTAGGGATTGTTCCTAGAGAAGAAATGGTGGATCTATATAATATGGCGAATGTGCTTTTTGTGCCAAGCTATAATGAATTATTTCCAATGACGATTTTAGAAGCGGTGAACTTACATGTTCCATTGGTGCTTCGTGATTTGGATTTATATAAAGATATCTTATTTGATCGTTATATGCATGCCGATGATAATGAGGGTTTTAAAAATTGTCTGTTAAAATTGAAAAATGATTCAGATGTATATGCGAAGTATCAAAATGAGAGTCGTTTATTGAGTGAATTCTATTCGAAAGAACACGTATTGAATATGTGGAGAGAATTCTATTTGAGTGCTTATAAGGATAAACAAGAGGAATTATTAAACAAGAAAAAATAGGGGTTTTTATGAAAAAACAGAAGTACGCACTAAATCTGTTAATTATTCTTGCTTTAACGGGATTTGCCCTGTGGTTTGCGTTAAAGGATAATTTTCATCAGGTTTTAAAGTGCATTTCACAAATGAATCTGTTAAGCCTTGTCATAGTCTTATTGTGGGGTGTTCTTTTTACGGCAGTCTGGGGATTTGTATACTACGTATTAGGTAGAAAGTATACGGATCATTATACGCCGGGTAAAGGGATTCTTGTGGCCTTTATTGGTTCTTTCTTTTCGGGGATTACTCCGAGTAGTACGGGAGGACAGTTTGTTCAGGCCTACATTATGAAGAAGCAAGGAATCAAAGTGAGCGATGGGGCTAGCTTGTTGTGGGCTGATTTCATTATTTATCAGACAACAATGATGATTTATGTTTCGATTCTGTTTCTCTTGCGTTTTGCGTATTATAGTGCTCAATCCGCATGGTTCAATATTATATTGTTGGGCTATATCATCAATGCAGTGGTTGTTGTAGCGCTATATACGATTGCGTTATTTCCTAGTATTTATATCAAGCTTTCGCGAACTTTAGTTAAGGCATTGTCGAAACTGCATGTTTTAAAGAATCCAGAAAAGACATTGGATTCTTGGACTCTACAAGTCACGAGTTTTACTCGTGAAATTAAGGTGCTCGCAAAAGATAAGAAGAGTATTTTTCTTTGTGTATGTATTAATGTGGTGCGTTTATCACTCTATTATTCTTTACCTTTTGTGATTGCGCTAGCCCTACATATTCCGTTGAAGATGAATGAATTGATTGATGTCATGGCCCTATCTAGTTTTGTGACGATGGCCAATAGTTTTATTCCAATTCCCGGGGCAAGTGGGGGTACGGAAGTTGTCTTTTCATTGTTGTTTAGTGGCATGATGAAAAATTTAACGGGTGCCGTTTTAGTATTGTGGCGTTTTTCTACGTATCACATAGTGCTGATTATAGGTGGAATTTTATTTGTGTTTGTGAAGAATCATTATGAGAGAAAAGAAAGTAAGATCAATTTAGAAGGGATGTAGTATATGCGAATCGGACTATTTACAGATGCATATTTACCGGATATTAATGGGGTTGTTTCAAGTGTGGCAACCCTTAAACACGCTTTAGAAGAGCTGGGGCATACGGTATTTATTATTACGAATCATAAGGGGACAAAGATTGTAGAAGATGAGGATGGTCATATTCTTCGTTTGCCGGGTTTTGAAATCAAGAAGTTTTATGGTTATAAGATGTCGAGTCCACTACAGTTTAGTGCGGATGCCTACATTGAAAGAATGGACTTGGATGTCATTCATATTCAGACGGAAGCGGGTGTAGGTATGTTTGGTCGTCAGATGGCGAAGGTTTTGCACATTCCTATTGTATACACGTATCATACGATGTATGAGGATTATACGCATTATTTTAATCCGCTTGATTTTGATTCGGTTGAAAAATTAGGGAAGAGTGTGATTCGTACTTTTTCTCGTGTCATGGCCAATGGTTCGCAAGCAGTGATTGCGCCGAGTGAAAAGACGAAGCAGGCTTTATTGCAGTATGGTGTAATAGCACCTATTTATATTGTTCCGACAGGTTTGGATTTGTCGGAGTATGATCGTAAAAATTTAGATGAAAATAGAGTTCAAAGTATTCATGAAGAGTTAGGTTTTACAAGTGAAGATCGTATTGTGGTCTTTGTAGGGCGTATTGCCAAAGAGAAGGCAATCGAAATTCCGATTGAGGCGATTAGTAAGAATGCAGATCCACATTTACACTTAGTCATTGTGGGTGGTGGTACGGATATGGAGTATTACCAGGATTTGGCTAAGAAGTATAATGTTTCGGATCGTGTGCATTTTACGGGTAAGATTCCTAAGGAAAATATTGCCTATTATTATGCGGCTTTCGATTGTTTTGTATCCGCTAGTTTATCGGAAACACAAGGAATGACATATATTGAGGCTTTAGCGAGTGGCCTATTAGTGTTTGGGCGTCGTGATGAGGTGTTGAAGGATTTGGTGGATGAAGGCAAGTCTGGATATTATTTTGATGATGCCAATGAGCTAAGTCAAAAGTGGGATGTTTTCTTTAGTAAATCAAAAGAAGAAAGAGATGCATTAAGAGCGTATTGTATTTCTAAAACAGCGCCTTATACAGAGAGTATGTTTGCGCATAAGGCATTGAGTGTTTATAATCAGGCGATTGATGATTATAAGCGTGCCTATCATGTGGAGCGCATTCGTATGGTGGATGATTTTGTTCGTTTAACTGTGATGCGTGATTGCGATAATGAACCAGTCAAAGTAATGATTCCAACGGATGATTTCTTTGACTTAAAGATCACAAAGGATACAATGTTAGATGCATATTTGATTGACAACTATTTGGATATGCAGTTATTCTATAAGGCGTTTGAGTTAATGAAAAAGCGTGTTTTCTCAAATGATTATACGTCGTATCAAATGGTGCAATATGGAAAGAAATATTTGGGGCTAGATGAAGATCAGGCTTTAGATATTATTCATGAATTTATGGAACGTCATTGGATTGACGATAAGGAGTATGCCTTTGATAAGGCGCAGGCTTGGCATTCGTATGGTCAGCCTAAAATGCAGATTTGTCAAAAGCTAAAAAGAGCGGGCATCGCGGATGATGTAATTGAGGATGCTTTGGCAAGTTTGGATGTGGAAACAGAGCGTAGTAATGCGATCAAATTGGCTCGTCGTTTAGCGCATTCGCTAAAAGAGCAGTCGAGCCGCATGCAAAGGCAGACGCTAGTGAATAAGTTAGTGACGAAGGGATATTCGTTTGAATTGGCGAAACAAGTGTCGGAGTCGATTGAATTGGATGAAAATGATGATGAGGCACTACAAAGAACGATTGCGAAAGCGAAGCGTTTATATGCGACGTTTGCTCAGCCTAAACGTAATCAGAAGATTCAGACGTATTGCGTTCGTAAAGGATTTAATATATCAGCTATAAAAGAGGTTTTGGAAGGGGAAAGTGAATGAGAATTAATGAGATTACTCAGGAACAAAAAGTAAATATTAAGTGTTTGATTTCAAAGTGTGACAAGGGAAAAACCGTGAAGGATACACCTTATTTGTCTTTGATTTTAGAGGATGCGACAGGTGTATTGGATGCGAAATTTTGGAATTTAACGAATGAGCAGATTGAGCAGTATAAGGTGGGTCAGATTGTTGAGGTATTTGGGGATTCGATCATTCATAGAAATGCCGTTCAGTTAAGAGTGAGAAAAATGGTGGTCTTAGAAGGTGAAGATATTTCGGATTATGTAAGATTAGCGCCTATGTCTCGTACGGAAATGGAAGAGGAAGTAAAGGCTTTGATGAATGAGATCACGGACTCGAATTTGTATTGTGTGGTTGAAGAAGTATTAGAAGAAACGAAGGATTTATTCTATACATATCCGGCTGCCACAAGAAATCACCATAATTTTGTGGGAGGACTTGCCTATCATTCAATTAGTATGGCACGTGTAGGACTAGATATTTGTCGTCAATATCCATTCTTGGATAAGGGATTATTGATTGCAGGTATCTTGATGCATGATGTTGGAAAGATTGATGAGTTGAGTGGTCCGGTTCTTCCTGAATATACAAATGAGGGGAATTTGTTGGGGCACATTAGTATTATGAATAATCGTTTGGATCGTGTGGCTGAAAAGTTGGGTGTAAACGATAAAGAGTGTGTTTTATTGTTGAAGCATATGGTTTTGGCTCATCATGGAAAGATGGAGTTTGGATCTCCTGTCCTTCCTATGATTCCAGAAGCAGAAGTGTTAACTTTATTAGATAATCTAGATGCGCGTATGTATATGATGAAGCAGAGTTTAGATACAACGCAGCCAGGTCATTTTGGACCTCGTGTCTTTGCGTTAGAAGGTCGTATGATTTATCATCGAAAAGGAGAAGATGAAGAATGAAAATAGGTTTTGTATCATTGGGATGTTGTAAAAACTTAGTGGATTCTGAACAGATCATGAGTATGATCAAGAGGGGTGGTCATGAAATTGTGGCCAATCCTAAGGATGCACAGGCTATTATTGTGAATACTTGTGGTTTTATTGAGAGTGCCAAAGAGGAGAGTATCAATACGATTTTCAAAATGGCGAAGTATAAAGAGAAAAATTTAGAAAAATTAATCGTGTGTGGTTGTTTGGCACAAAGATATACAGATACATTAAGGGAAGAGATTCCTGAAATTGATGCGGTTATCCCAATTCGTGAGTATGATACTTTGGCAAGTCAGCTACAGAAGCTATTAGGTTCAGATACATTATTGGATAAGGCAGAACGTGTGATTACGGGAAATCCTTGGCAGGCGTATGTAAAGATTAGTGATGGTTGTTCGAATCGTTGTGCGTATTGTGCAATTCCTTTGATTCGTGGAGATCAAAAGTCTCGTACAATTGAGGATATCATGGAAGAGGTCAACTATTTGGCAAGTATTGGAGTGAAAGAATTAACTTTAATAGCCCAAGATACAACGAAGTATGGTTTGGATAATTATGGAAAGTTGATGCTTCCTGAATTATTGCGTCAAGTATCTAAAGTTGAGGGTCTTCATTGGATTCGTGTTCTGTATATGTATCCGGATGAAATTGTGGATGATGTATTGCAGGCTATGAGTGAGAGTGAAAAAATTGTTCCTTATTTTGATATTCCTATGCAGCATGCGAACAATCGTTTGTTGAAATTAATGAATCGTAGAGGACCAAAAGAGGATGTATTAAAGGTTGTGGATAAGATTCATACGATGTTTCCAAATGCGACTTTGCGTACAACTATGATTGTTGGTTTCCCTACAGAAACGGAAGAAGAGTTTGAAGAACTTGTGGATTTCATTAAGGAAATCAAATGGGATCGTATGGGTGCTTTCACATATTCGAAGGAAGAAGATACGCCTGCTTATGATATGGATGGTCAGATTGATGAAGAGATTCAAAATGAGCGTTTGGCTAGATTGATGGCGGTGCAGGAAGAGATTTCAAAAGAGAAGAATCAGGAAAAGATTGGTAAGGTCATTGAAGTTCTTGTTGAGGAAAAAGAAGGTTTGGTGGATCGTTATCGTGGAAGAAGTGCTGCGGATGCACCGGATGAAGTGGATGGTCAGGTCATCTTTACAAGTGATGAGCCTTTAGAATTAGGTTCTTTTGTGAAGGTGAAGATTACAGATGCCAAATCTTATGATGTTTACGGTACATGTGTAAGCGAATAGTTGGATTGGATCCCATTGTATTTGAGGATTCTAGAATATTGATTGTGGGTTCTATGCCAAGTGCAATTAGTTTGAAGGAACAGATGTATTATGCGAATAAAAATAATCGGTTTTGGAAGATATTAAAAGAAATCTTTCAAACAGAAGACAAGATTGAATTATTAAAAGTATCGCACATTGCACTTTGGGATATTTGTCATTCGTGTATAAGAAAGACGAGTGCGGATAGTGAGATCAAAGATATTGAGCCAAATGATATTCCAAAATTATTAGATTCATATAAAAACATTGAGAAGGTAATTTGTAATGGAAGGACAAGTCAGAATACGATGCAGAAGTATTTTCCGAATATTGAAACGGTATATTGTCCTTCGACTTCGAGTGCCAATGCACAGTTTTCGTTAGAACAATTGATTGAAATATATAAGAAGGAGTTTTATGAATAAACTATATTGGGCAAAAGTAAAGGCGGATGCGAAGGTTCCGCAAAAGCGTTATGAAGATGCAGGGTATGATTTATATCCTTGTTTTGAAGAAGATTATATGGTGATTGAGCCTCATGAAACGAAGTTAGTTCCATTGGGTGTGGCAAGTGCGTTTGATCCAGAGTTTGTGATGATTTTAAAAGAGCGTGGTTCAACGGGAACAAAGGGAATTGCACAAAGAAGTGGTGTCATTGATTCTGGTTATCGCGGTGAATATATGGCTCCGGTCACAAACTTGAATACGAAGCGTGTGGTTATTAAAAAACAAGATGTAGAATATAAGGAAGATGCGATTATATATCCATATGAAAAGGCAATTTGTCAGGGTGTATTATTGCGTATGCCGCAGTTAGAAAGCGAAGAAATTTCATTTGAAGAACTTCAGTCTATGGAGTCTGAAAGAATGGCTGGAAAATTAGGTAGTTCAGGAAAATAATAAGGTCTATTGTCCTAAAGACAATAGATCTTTTTTTGTTTAAAATTTGTTATAAAAAAAGATGATTTTTGGATTATATAACCGGTCTATAACCTAGTGAGCCCTATACTATAACCAGGATGATGAAAGGGTTATCAACTTTAACAAGAACAAAAGGAGGAATTTGTATGCTGAAAAACTTAAAAAAGGTGGCGGCAATTGTATTATCATTTGCGATGGCCGTTCAGTTTGGCTTAGCAGACTCTTATTATGTAAATGCGGTGGAAGAACCGGTTGAACCTCAACAAGAGGAAACAAAAACAACAACGACTGCACCACAAGAGCAAGATGAAGTGCCAACAACTGAAGAAGAAACCCCTCAACAACAGGAAGAAGAACAACAACAACCTGCAGTAGAGGAAGAGCAGCCTGCAGCAGAAGAAGCACAACCACAACCACAGCCTGTTGAACAAGCAGAGGTTAAGGTTTCTTATGTAAAAGAAGATGATACCGATTTGATGGAATCTGTAACAGCTACTTATGATGTTGGTTACAGATTGGATCAAGATACAAATGTATTCAAAGAAGCTCATGAAGCATTTGAATTTGAATATGCATTTGTGAATGGTAACAAAGAAAACAAGATTACTAAGGATCAAGTTAAAGCTTCTGGTTTAACAGTAACTAGTGATATGACAAGTTTAACTCTTGTTTATAAGAGCACAGCTACTCAAAAAGACAGCAAGGATAAAAAAGTTGAAACAGCGAATTTATCTGGTGAAAAGGAAGATGATTCTGATTCCGAGGATGATCTTGCAACTGTAGCCTCAGATGATAACACAGCTACAAATAGAACCATCCGAGTTGGTGATACAATAACGTTAACTTCAAGAGATGTGGATAAGTATAACTATTATAACCATAACTGGACTGTTGAAGATGGAAGTAAAGTCAAATTAAATAAGACCAGTGGTGTAAGCATTACTGTAACAGGATTGCAGGAAGGAACGACTATTGTTACAGATACATATTCTTGGAGATGGGAAAAAGAAACAAAAGAATATACAATTACAGTTAATTCCGCGGTTGCACCAACTGGTATCTCAATTATTGGAGAAGATACAGTTAAGCAGTTCCAGACTACACAACTAACAGCAAATCTTACACCAGCAGATGCGAATGGTAAAGTGACTTGGACTTCATCAAATGAACAGATTTTATCTGTTGATGAGAATGGACTAGTTACAGGAAACCGTCAGGGATCAGCAACTATTACAGCAAGTGTTCAGGGAGCGAATAATAAAACGTTATCTGCAACAAAGACTATTGAGGTTGTGAAGAATGAAAGTCCTTCAGGTAATAATAGACAGCAAGCGTTGGTTTATTATTTAAAAGATCCTACAAAAGATGCGAATTCAAATGGTTCGGATCAGTGGGGACCAAGTTCACTTGGAACAGCTATTGTTAATGTAGAAGGCGCGACATGGACAGGAGGCAAAAACTGCTTTGATAATGTCGACCAGCGTGTTGTATCATGGCCAAATGGTACAAATGTAATTTCAAGAAGTAATAATGCATGGGATCTAATATTTGATGCATACAAGGCTTCTATTGAAAGTCAATTGGGAGTAACTATTACTAAAGATGATGTAGAAGAAATTAGCCTTGTTCCAGCAAAGATTTCAAGGAATAATGGAACGAACCCAGATATGCATTTGGATTGTAATGTTAATATTAAATGTAAGAGCGTTGCATTGATTAAATATCATTTATTTGATGCGAATGGAACAAAATGGGAAATGTTGGGTTCTAAGAGTTATTTGATTAAAGATGAATCTACAACACAACCTAGTGATGTTACAAGTAGAGAGTTCCCAACAACTAAAAAAATAAATGGTGTTACTTACACATTCTCTGGTTGGTATACAGATCAGAGTTTAACAACTCCTGCACCAAGCTTCCCAGCTAAGGTTACAGGAAGTGTTACTTACTATGCGAAGTATGTTGCTGGATATCAAGTTTCATACAATCTAGCTGGTGGAAAATTTAGTGATGGTTCAACTTCAGCAACAGAAAAACACAATGTTGATTCAACTGTTGTTGTAAAGAATGCACCTACACGTAAAGGTTACAAATTCACAAGTTGGAAGGTAGAAGGACTTGATGGTACAACTACTATTAATAGTGGCGAAAGCTTTACAATGCCAAATGGAAATGTAACATTAACTGCAAATTGGGAAAAGAAAGATATTAATGATTACGTTACATTAACAACAAAGGATGTAGAAGAAAAATACAATGGTCAATCTCATGCAGCTGGAGAAGCAACAGCTGTTGCTAAAGCTGGTAAAGAGAATGAGATTGGAAAGCTTACAGTTGAATATCAGAAAGCAGATGGCAAGTGGACAACAAACCGTGAAGAAATTACTGCAAAAGATGTATCTGATAGTAAAACGGTAAATGTAAGAGTATCTAGTGATGATTGTTTAGAATATGTAACTGGAACAGAGAAAATTACAATCAATCCAGCTACATTGACAGTAAAAACAGAGGGTGCTAAAAGAGCATATAATGGAAAACCGTTAACAGCTGAAGGTACAATCACTGGATTCGTGAACGGAGAAACAGCTAAGTTTACAGTAACAGGATCTCAGACAACAGTCGGACAATCTGAGAACACTTACAACATCGACTGGAAAGCCAAAGATACAACAGCTAAAAAAGGCAACTATACAATCAGCGAGGATCTTGGCGATTTGGTAGTAACACAGTTTGCAGAAAAGATCACAGTTACAACAACAGGCGGAAAATTCACTTATGATGGAAACGCACACGGAGCGACAGTAGCCGTAACCGGACTTCCAGCAGGCTATACAGTTGAAACAGCAACATCAGACGCAACAGCAACGGATGTAACAGAAAAGGCTGTAAAAGCAGGATGCGATCATTTAGTTATCAAGGATGATCAAGGCAAAGATGTAACATCAGAGTTAAATGTTGATTACAAAGCCGGAACAATCCAGATCAATCCAGCTACATTGACAGTAAAAACAGAGGGTGCTAAAAGAGCATATAATGGAAAACCGTTAACAGCTGAAGGTACAATCACTGGATTCGTGAACGGAGAAACAGCTAAGTTTACAGTAACAGGATCTCAGACAACAGTCGGACAATCTGAGAACACTTACAACATCGACTGGAAAGCCAAAGATACAACAGCTAAAAAAGGCAACTATACAATCAGCGAGGATCTTGGCGATTTGGTAGTAATATCAAAATCAATTGTTCCAGATGATAAAAATACTCCAGAAGAGAAGAAGACTGGTATAAAGGTAACTGCTCCTAAAGATACTACGTACAGTGGTAATGAACAAAAGAGAGAACCAGTTATTGAAGATACTAAAACTGGCAAGACATTAGACAAAGATGATTACTCATTATCTTATAGTGATGATGTAACTAATGCAGTTACAGTAACAATAACTGTAACTGGTAAAGGAAACTATACTGGTAAATTTGAAGTTACTTATAAGATTAATCCTCGTAAAGTAACATTGAAGAGTGAAACAGCTTCTAAACCATATGATGGAACAGCATTAACTAAACCAGCTGTAACAGTAAGTGGTGATGGCTTCGTCAAAGGTGAAGTAAGTGATATCAAAGCTACTGGATTAGTAACAACTGTAAGTGAAGGTAAAGTCACAAATACAATCACATTCACTAAGGAAAATAACTATAAAGATGGTAACTACGCAATCGATAAAGAGGAAGGTAAGTTAAGTATTACAGCTCAATCAATCGATCCAGGTACAGATCCAGAAAAACCAAATCCAGACTATACAGGTGCTAAGGTTAATAGTCCAAGTGATAAAGTTTATGATGGTAATGAACACAAGTGGATTCCTACAGTAACGGATAAGGCTGATAAGAAATTAGAAGCTGGTACAGATTACACAGTAGAATATTCAACTAAGAACTTCAAAGATGTAGGAACAATCGATGTAACTATTACAGGTATTGGTAACTACACTGGAACAGTAACACGTACTTATAAGATCACTCCTAAGAGTGTGACAGTAACAGCTGAAGACAAGACAAAGGTATTTGGAGAAACAGATCCTGAGTTGACGGCAAAAGTAGCTGGAACTCTTGGAAATGATACAGTTGAATACAAATTGTCAAGAGAAACTGGAGAAGCTGCTGGTAAGTATGAAATCACAGTAAAAGGTGATAAACTACAAGGCAACTACTCAGTAACTTACGTAGCTGGAACATTGACAATCACAAGTCAGTCAATTGATCCAGGTACAGATCCAGAAAAACCAAATCCAGACTATACAGGTGCTAAGGTTAATAGTCCAAGTGATAAAGTTTATGATGGTAATGAACACAAGTGGATTCCTACAGTAACGGATAAGGCTGATAAGAAATTAGAAGCTGGTACAGATTACACAGTAGAATATTCAACTAAGAACTTCAAAGATGTAGGAACAATCGATGTAACTATTACAGGTATTGGTAACTACACTGGAACAGTAACACGTACTTATAAGATCACTCCTAAGAGTGTGACAGTAACAGCTGAAGACAAGACAAAGGTATTTGGAGAAACAGATCCTGAGTTGACGGCAAAAGTAGCTGGAACTCTTGGAAATGATACAGTTGAATACAAATTGTCAAGAGAAACTGGAGAAGCTGCTGGTAAGTATGAAATCACAGTAAAAGGTGATAAACTACAAGGCAACTACTCAGTAACTTACGTAGCTGGAACATTGACAATCACAAGTCAGTCAATTGATCCAGGTACAGATCCAGAAAAACCAAATCCAGACTATACAGGTGCTAAGGTAAATAGTCCAAGTGATAAAGTCTATGATGGTAAGGATCACAAGTGGTCTCCTACAGTAACTGACAAATCTAAAAAATTAGAACTTGGTAAAGATTACACAGTAGAATACTCAACATCTGATTTCACGAATGTTGGAACTATTAAAGTAACTATTACTGGTATTGGTAACTACAGTGGAACTGTTAAACGTTCTTACAAAGTAACTCCTAAGGAATATACAGTAACTACAGATAGTGCAACTAAGACTTATTCTGGTACTGCATTAACAGCTGGTGGTAAGGTAGAGGGTATTGTTTCTGGTGAAACAGTCGAATTTACTACAACTGGTAGTCAAACTGAAGTTGGTACTTCTAAGAATACTTATGAATTAGTATGGAAGTCTGCAAAGGCTACTAACTATACATTGGCTAAGGAATCTATTGGTAAATTAACTGTTAAGGCTAAGTCAATCGTTCCTGATGATAAGGATACTCCTGAGTCAGACAAGACTGGTATTACAGTAAATGAACCAAGTGATTCTAAGTATGATGGTAAGGAACATAAAGAAGTATTAACAGTAACAGATACTAAGACTGGTAAAGAATTAGTGGCTGGAATAGATTACTCAGTAACTTACAGTTCAGATCTAGTAAATGCTGGTACAGTGAAGGTAACGGTAGCTGGATTAGGTAACTACAGTGGATCATTTACTAAGACTTATAAGATTACTAAGCGTTCTGTAACATTGACAAGTGCTACAGTAAGCAAGGTATATGATGGTAGTGCATTAACGAATACTTCTATCACAGTCAGTGGTGATGGATTCGTAGAGGGTGAAGGTGCTTCTTATGAGGTAACTGGAACTCAAACAGAGGTTGGAAATAGTGCTAACGCATTTGAATATAAATTGAATGAAAAGACATTAGCTTCTAACTATAACATTACTAAGGTTGTTGGTACATTAACAATTACAGCAGCTCCTGCTCCTGTAACTCCAGCAACACCTAGTACGCCAAGTACACCAAGTAGTACAACGCCTCGTACTCCAAGTGCTCTTCAGGTAACGACTCCTGCTGAAACAGTTGAAAAAGAGACAACTCCTAAGGCTGAACCTAAGAAAGAAGAAAAGGTTGAAGAAGAGTATACGCCTAAGGCATCACCTCAGTACTATTGGGCATTAATCAACTTGATTTGTGCAATCTTAACAGTATTATTCGGATTATTATTGTTGATTTCTAAACGTCATAAAGATGAAGATGATGACGAAGATGATGATGAAACAAAACAACAAACAAATAACGATGATGAAGAGAAAGAACAAGAAAAGAAACGTGGATTATTCACTCGCGTACTTGCTGTTCTAATCGCAATCGTATCTGTTGTATTCTTCCTAGTAACTGAAGACTTAAGTCTTCCATGGACTTGGACAGATCAATGGACAATTTGGATGGTTGTTATTGGATTAGTACAAATCGTAGTATTCTTCGTAGGACGTAAATGGAAAAACGTTGACGATGATGAAGACGAAGAAGAAGCACAACAAGCTTAATAAAAGTTAATAACACAAAAGGAGTAGCCTCGTAAACTGGTTCAAAAGTCAAGGACAAATATCTGACAGTTCTTGTTAAATGAGTGTCACAATTAGTGATACTCATTTTTTTATATTTGTAATTTATATGCTGTTTGTACGACGAAAGGAAGTCCTGATTTTTGGACTTTTTTCAATCTGAGATTTATTATTTTTTTAAGTTTTAGTATAATGCGTCAATGTCTTTATAATAATCAAGTTGTGTATGATTTTTCCAATTCAATGGATCTTTCAATTGTTCCTTGATTTCATCGGTTGCTTCATTGTAGTAGAAGCGCAAAGCGTTATCTATTTTTTGAAGTACATCTTTTAGCTTTGCCAATTGGTTTTCTACAAGTTCAAGCTTCTTGTCCCATTTTTTCTTTTCGGATTTTATTTTCCTCTTGTCGCGTTTTATGATTTCAAGTGGATCTGTAAATAATCTAGACTGCTGTTCATTGATCGTTTGACGTTCTCTTTTTAATTCTTTTTTCTTTTCCTGCATTTCCAGTTTTGCTTCAATGATCTGTTCAAGCGACATCAGTTCTGTAGCTTCTATTCCATAGTAATTGTCCAATGGATATTGTCCTGTTACTTTGTATGTATAGAATTCACTTGGAGAAAGGGCTGCAAGGTTTTCCTGATAACGTTCGTTATTGTGCATGTTTATATATCCGTTGATCAATTGTTTTACAGTATCCAGATTTTTACATCTAGCGATAATATCGATTATTTCAGTTTTCATGCGTCCAAAAAAAGATTCCATGGGTGCATTGTCCTGGCTGTTGCCTCTTCTAGACATGGACTGAATAAAGTCATTTTCATTTAATAATTGTTTGAATGTAGTTGAAAGGTACTGAGAGCCTTGATCACTGTGACAGTATACTTCCATATCTTTTGGAAATTCACTTTTATGGTCATCCATCATATTGTTGAAGGCTTCCTGAATAAGTGCTACATCCATTTTACTTGATACGGCACATCCTAGTATTTCTGTTGTATAGGCATCTTTAAAAACACACATGTAGGCAGGTGTGCGATAATAACCATAATGAATATAAGTGATATCAGTAAGAACAACTTGTCTTACTCCTAGTTTGAAATTGCGGTTGACAAGATTTGGCTTGGCCATACATTCATGGTGATGTGTAGCCTGACCTTTATAGGCATCTTTTTTAGGAAGCTGTGCTGTGATCTGCATCTTTTTCATGATCTTTGATGTTCTGGATACACTGATCTTATAGTTGAATCTTCTAAACATATGGCGGCGGAATGTTCGCTTGCCAGGGACAAATCCCAATACTTTGATTATCTCTTTAAAACAGCTGATTACGTAAC
>OMGN01000416.1_pt1 | contig 30820 bp, 29 predicted proteins | sample 1674111 | NCBI WGS metagenome assembly OMGN01 (sample SAMEA103958143, study PRJEB25191) | human gut metagenome | biome: human-associated habitat [ENVO:00009003]; feature: intestine environment [ENVO:2100002]; material: feces | place: Germany | collected 2013/2015
GGAGTTAACTCCAAAGGCTTGCGGAGATAGAACAAACAGGAAGAAAACCCTTAACTATCCAACGGGAAAGGTTTATAGATATGGACAAGATCTTTTCCATTGCCCCGCTTATAGATAAATCCTTTTTAAATATTTCCATAAAAAAAAGCTGTACCCTCAGAAGATACAGCTTTTTTTATGTGATTCCGTTGCGATTCGAACGCAAGACCCACGCCTTAGAAGGGCTACAAGTACAATCACTTTTTATAACTGATTTACAAGCAATTATCACGCATGTCAAAAAAAATGCCGACAAACCCTTTGACAAACCCTAAATTGTCGTTGGTTATCGCATTGCGATTAATATTTTAATTCACGGCAAAATTAAAGAGGAAAAAGACAATATGAACGCCTTCCCCCTCTTTAATTACAGTTATTTAACCAAACAAGAAATATCCTCGTTATTCTCAACTTATCAGGATATAACAGAAGTCATTTTTATATCAACATTAATGCTTCTTGTATCCCGGCTTCCAGTGCTTCCTCGTAGGTGACATATACTTTATAGCCATTCCCTTTGTTTATTTCGTTCTCCATCCAGTCGCTTTCTTCTGTTGGAACATTGAAATCACAAAAAGAAAGCTTCCATCTTTTTCCAATAACAGGTTCTACATATACATACACACCTCTTATTTCACGCAGCCATTTCTGGGCGATGGATTGAGTAGGACAAGAATAGAATGATTTAGGAAGATCATTATTGGTTCGATATACGGTTTCCATTAGCTTGCCGTTATCGTTAATGATATCTTTGCAAAATTCATTAAATCCTTTCTCTTTTAGAATCTTCGCTGTTTTTAAAGTTACAAGTTCTTCGGTCATAACTATTTCTTATTTAATTCATTCAACACTTTCTGTACTAATTCATAACGTGGTAATTGCCAATCCTTCGCAATATCATCTATTTTATCGTCATAATGATTGTCGTAAACATACTGATTAAGGTTATCTATAAATCCATCATCGTCAAGTCCTTCATCGCAATCATCAAACATATCAAGTTCACAGGCTAACTTGGAACATTCACAGTGGGATACCCAGTCATCAACACGACCGTCATAAACATTGGTCTGTCTGTTGTATTTTTCTCCAACGGAAATTACTCCACCGCAAAAATTGCACCTGTGCTCTTTACGAGCGACAGGAGTTTTATCTCTTAACACTTTCATAGTTATTCTCCTTTCTTCTTTTCACATTCTTCACACTCTTCACAATGCAACTTATAAGCATGGGCAAACATTCGTAGAGTAACAGGCTCAAAGTTAAAATCCGCCTGTTTCCCTTCTATAACAACAGAAACACACAATTGTCCATCGCAAAAGTCAATATACGCTTCACCACCTCCATTTCCTTTAATGGAAAGTGTTTGTGTCTGTACGCTATTCATTATTCACCTCCTTTAATCTTTTAATTAGTGCATCAGCGCAATTAACCGCATATTTAGCGATTGCATCAGAATTACCCCCACAGTCATCTGCTACAACAGCCTTAATAATATCTTTCGCTAATTCGTACCTACGTTGTTCCCAATCAATTACTAAATTCCCAACATTCAAAAAATCAAGTTCGCATTCTCTGAAAACCATATTATCGCACACATATAGGTTATCTCCGCTATGTTGCGCGTTGATATTTACTTTGGGAATTACATCTACCAAAACTCCTGTTGATTTTATTCTTGCTTTCATTATTCCTCCTTAATTATTCGCTCATTTATAATAAACTCTCCATGAATATCAATGGGAAGCATATTGGAAACACTCGCATGATAAGTCTTACCGTCCATTGCCTTACATAGTGGATGTATTTCTTTAGGCATAGGGGCAGGACATTTTTTACAATGTCTTATCATTTCAAAATGTCTGTTTTCCTTATTGCCACAACATTCACAATGAATTGGATAGTAAAAATAAGTACGTTCCAACTGGGTTTCTTTTCCACATATTTCGCATCTGCCCCATTCTATTGAATTACACATGATTGTTCCTCCTTCTCTGTTTTAATATCTGTTACTTTACCACGACTGACAAAACAGAAACAACCCATCACATTGCATAGATATGTTTCATGCCTCATCTCACACTCATCGCATTCCTTACGCAATGAACATTTACTGCAACCAAAATTTATAGTGAACGCATCAATCATTTCATGCAGCACTCCATCAATTATTATTCCGTTTTTTACTTCCATAATTATTTTCTCCTATGCGTTTTACGGTTTTTATTCTTCTTCCTGCGTTTCGCAATCTGCTTGTTTGTACACCTATCATCTTTTGGGCGATATTTTTTCATTTTGGGTGCATCACACGGTTCTAAAGGAGAAATATCACTATATGGATTATAAATCTCATAACAAGTATTTTCATTCCAAAAAATTTCGTTCTGCATATTTTAATCTCCTTTCTCTTTAATCCGTTCAAGTACATCCTTGTTGGCTTCTAGTATATCATCAAAAGAAGGGATAGGCATCCACATGTCACACTCGTAGTCGTTCCAATCCTCAAATTCAAATCCTCCGTCTGTCGCAACGTATGGCGATCTCCCAGGTGAAACAACGATATAGCCACTAACAATCGCTCCATTTGATACCATTCTGCAAAGGACAAGCTTATTTGGCTCAGGCAACCGTTCCTTAACACTTATCCAAGGAGATTGCTTGGATTGCCATTCGGCTCCTTGAATAAAATTTATCTCTCCAAATTTTGCCAAATCTTTACCAAACAAAGTTCTGTCAACTGTCCTATGATTAAATAGGATATTTTCACTTGCTGCTGCTTCTACTGTCTGTTTCATATCTTTCTTATTACCAGTCTCCACCATCATTTAATACGCCATCAATAGTAGTTACACTATTTTCAATGTTGCTGCCTCCATATTGCGTAAATTCCGGTGTAGGATTATAGTCTGTATCTCCATGCATCATTACATGAAGTGAACCACTGGCTGAATACAGCCAAAGGCGTTTACCGTCCTTTTCCCACTTTTTTGCAAGTCGTTTCAAAGAGTCAATTAACTTATCTTCTTCGGGAGTACATTCTATCCCAGCTTCTGTTTGATATTTGCTCATATCTATATTTGATTTGAATTATTTTTTCCGTTGAATTTTCTTTGCCATCTGTCGCAACTGTCTGGCCTTATCTAGCGAACGTATGCCTCTACAATTGTCTTCAATTATTAAGGCCGCTTCTTTTAACAGTCTGAGCAATCGTACTGTATCTGTCTTACATATTTCCATTATTCGCTTGCTATAATAATTACCACCTTGTTCTTGACATCAAACCTGTAAACAGGTAATGGTACGGATGTTCGGACATATTCCTTATTTTCAGATTTCATATAATATCGGGAAAATTCCACAGAAGCCTCTTCTCTGTTCACCGCTATTATCGAGATATAGTTATCTTCGTCTATTTTAAAGCGATAATAATCCATGCCTGCTTGTTTTATAATATCATTGGCCTCCCTGTACCTAGATATGCTCAACCGGCTGAATGGGAGCGAATGAAGTGATATCATCTGATCAATAGCTAACTTTGTACTGTCATACAGGTTTACCCCGTCTTCAGGTATTGTATAAATCTGCAAATTCAAGCTGTCGACCTGTTTATCCGCACCTATAAGAAGATTATTAATCCAACGACTGATATTGACGCCTTTTGCTTTCTGACTCTCTATCATCTGCGCTACATCCGGAGTCGGTCTAAAATTGATTATTTCTGCCATATATTAAATGTATTACGATTATTACATAACACAAATTAATATGACAACTGTAATACAATGGTTATCCAATTTCCAAAATATACACCAATTGTGTCAGTGTCAAAATAAAAAGAGGGCTATTAAAAGCCCTCTCCTATTCACTTTCCTCCCTTGACAAGTTCCATGGGGGCATGGCAGCCCTCCTTCTCCCACTCCTTGGCAAGCATCTCACGCAATATCCTGTTCTCCTCCAGCACCATAAGAACCAGTTTCTTCATTTCCTCAATATCCTTGTTGTTCATAATAAAATTCATTTTAAATTAATTGTAACGGTTGCAAATCACAACTATTAGGGGTGTGACGAACCATCCCGCTGCCATAAGCAAGACGGGGAATACATTGGATTAATTAATAAGTAAAATTAAATCAGGATATCTTCATTAATTTGCCATCGGAAGGTTTGCCTCCGAACAAATGATTTATATACGCAAGTCCTTTCTGTGTGCATAAAACAACCATCACTACAAAACCCGGATGATTCTCACGCGGGATAGGCTTCTCTTTTATCTCAAAGTAACCAGCATCAATGTACTTCTGCTTTGGTTCGTTTCTATTGGCAAACAACACTCCTGCTTCACGCAGCTTCTTGAACAAGGTATTTCGTCCGAAAGGCAAGCCGAGGATTTTTGCCGCCTGTCCTATATCACACTTGCCTTCCATTACAAAAGCTTTGTCAGCGAAGTCGGCTTTGGACTTGAGTTTTGCGTTCTGTTTTTCAAGCTGCAGATTCTTTTCTTCCTTCTGCTCAATCTGCTTTTGCTGTTCCTCGATCTTCATTTGTTGCTGGGCGGCTAGCATTAAAGCTTCAGCAAAGGATTGTGGTACTTTCGGTTTCCCTGACTCTAACACTTCCAACCGATCTATAATCTTTTCACGGAGAACAGCATCATAACCGGAAGCGAGGATTAGACAACCTTTCGGAGTGAGATTAAAAAGAGGTCTTTCTTGATTGTTAGCATCTGTGTATGACCCCAATCCAAAATTGGATTCGGCTACTCCTTGTGATAACAGATTACGAATGTCACGCATAACATGGGCATGTTGTTTACCTGTGACCTCCGCAATTTCAAGAGAAGTCATGCCTTTTTGAACGGAAGCAATAAGTTTTACTTCGTTTCGTGAAGTATCCGTCATTGTCAGATTACTATTATTCATCTGACTTTGATTGTTGGCATTATCGAGCATGATAATATAAAAAAGGTATATTGCCCTTCCCGCTGCTCGACACATACCAACGATGCCGTGGTTCTATTACAGTTCCACACGGGGGTACAATATACCCAAATATCCTATAAGCAAACATATAAAAATGCTTGCAGTCATATTATGCAAGCATAGCCTGCATCGTTGATATTAATATGTCGAGCATCACAAAGATACGCATTTCCAATTATACGCCAAAAATTAAACAATAAAATTTCTATTAATATGGCAAAGATGAGGCTGTCACATGAAAATTCCAAGAAACACATCAACAACATACACCAATATTGTCAGTCTTCATGCCCTTCCTCTCCTTCTTCATCGACAGTCGGATCAGGCAAGTTTCTGTACCTTGCATTGAGCTGGGCTATCTTCTGCTCCGCTGAGAGATCTCGTTTTGCGTTTTCTTTAAAGTCTACGGACGAAAGAGACGGCATGGCATATTTGATAATTCGGGAAACAGCAAGCACTTTATCACTAGGATCATCAATAGCCTCTATTATCTCCCCCATACTCTCAATAAACGGAGCCAGTTGTTCCATAAGCTTGTTTCGATAATGACGGACAGTCCTGTATCCTTTTTTAACTCCCCCCACCTTTGGATGTCCTATTGTAAATTTACCATTTTCATCATGAAGAGGCTTTGTGTTTTCCTTAGTGCAAAGATGCAATAATTCCGGACGGGCAAACATGGTAATCCCATTGTCAAGTTCCACGCATATATTATCGTCCGACTCAACTTTGACAACCGTGCCTTTCCATGAGGTTCCATCAAGAGCCACCTTGTCCCCTTCCTTATACAATATACTTCCGTCTTGCATTATATCAACATGATACAAATGTAACTGATTACTTTTGATATTAAATAATAAAGTGCAATTTACGATTTATGGGACTTTTATCCAGTGTTCTAGGCGGCAATAAAGCCTATAAGGAATCAATCAAAGATCTTCAAAAGGCGAAGGATCTTGAAATGAACTATTATCAGGAACAGGCTTACGCTGATCCTCTTCAGGACAGTGCGAATCAGGCGGCTCTGCGTCAAGCCAGAGAACTGCTGATGGCAAACAACAAACGGACAGCAGGAAGCGCCGCTGTAACAGGTGCTACAGATGAGAGCGTTGCCTTGCAGAAGCAGGGAGCCAACCAGTCACTTGAAAATATTACGGCCGGAATAGCCTCAACCGCCACTGCCAAAAAAGATCAGGCCATGAAAAATTATCTGGATGCAAACCGATCATATACGGAGGCTATCAATAATGTGAAACAACAACAGGCCCAACAGGAATCATCGGCATTAGGAGGTCTTCTCAATACAAGTATAACGGCTGGGGGCACTGTTTTCGGTGGCCCCATAGGCGGTGCTGTAGCCAGTCAAATCACTAAAAAGAAATAGCAGGTATGGCAGTTACGGACAGATATACCAATTATCAAAAAAGAAAAGAAGCTGCCGGCATTGTCAATCCGGAGGAAGAGCGGCAGATCCATGATGAGTCTGTGGCGAGACAAGCTGAGGAAAACGCACGGGAACAATTACCGCTACGTCCCACGGTGGCTGTTCAAAAACCTGCGACGAGTGTATCTACATCCAACACCGTTCAAGAACGGGAAAATGCGGACAAGCTTCCCGTCCAGCTTCCCGGAACAGAAAAGCCGTGGCAGGAAATGAGCGCACAGGAAGCCTATGCGGCTCATCCTCAATTGTCACCGGCCGCATACCTGTCAGGAGTGGCTTCTTATCGCAAGCAAAAAGGACAAGAGGGATTATCTTACACCGAACTTGCAGAAGCCTTGAGAGGAAGGGACCCGTTACAAAGCGAGGAGGACAGGATTAACGCCGAAAGACGTTTACGTGCCGCCGAGAGCATCAATGCTGTAGGAAGTGTTCTGGCCAATCTGGTGAATGTGGTAAGGACACGAAGAGGCAATCCGTCAATGAATCTTTCAGGAGCCGGACGTGAAGGCCAAGCACGTATTGACAGAATACGCCAATACAGGGACAATCTGTCACATCAGAATTATCAGGACTATATCGGAGCGATCGCACGTGACAGGGCCGAGCAAGCGAGAATAGATGTAGAGAAGGCCCGTCAAGACCGATGGAAGGCACAACAAGCAGCAGCAGAACGGGAATACAACTGGAACACATATAAGTTTGAAACCGAGCAGGCTGCAAAAGCGGCAGAATCCAAACGTAAGGCGGAAGAAAACGCCGCTAAACAGGCGGAAATCGAAAGACATAATAAAGCCACAGAGGGAATCAGTCTAATGAGAATAGATAATGATTCTCAAAAGCAAAATGGCAAAAAAAATAAATATCCTTCATATCGCATAAGTGGGAAAAAAGGCTTTTCCGGCAGTACAAGAGCCTATAACCTGAATAAAAATGAAGATGTCGCACTAATGTATAACGATTTGGAAAAAACATTTGGCCTTGAAGCGGATAAACGCCCCAAATCCATAAAAGGCATGAGAGATTATATTTTCTCCATTTATGGGAAACAGCAAAAAGTGGAAAGCGGAGAAGCGTTCAATCCCTCTTCAAAACCGGAAAACAAATCATGGTCATTGAAGGGGAATAATAGTTGGTCACTAAAATAACATGAATCATGCAAGATAATAATACAGCCAGAAAGAAAGTATATGACGTATTAAGGGATAAAACCGGATACTCTGACTCATATGAGGATTTTAACAAATTCATGGATGAAAATGAGGAAGCCAGAAAGAAAGTATATGACGTATTAAAGGATAAGACCGGATACTCTGACTCATATGAGGACTTTAATCAATTCATGCAACCAGTTGATTCCTCTGTACAAATACAGCAACCTAACAACACCCCTCAAACTCCAAAGTCTGATTACTTTCAAACAGGCAACGGATATGACCCTGTTTCAAGAACATATTCAGGTGGTGTCGGAACACAAACGGAAGCGGATTCAATCTTTGATGCGAGACAGAAAGAGTTCAAGGAGAAGAATGCAGCTCCTCATTCCTATGGCACGGATGCTCCCGGATTACGTGAACAAGTAAGAACAGCCTCTGAGAAGGACAGAAGTCCACAGTTTTATGATTTTGTCAATGATACAGAAAGCATACAACCTGCAAGCCCTTATTCCGTATGGGAACAGCAGAACAAGAAGATTGAAGAGAAACTGATCCGACAACAGAAAGAAACTCCAGCAGGAAAACCCAAAGTGTCTGATCTCACTAAGGAAGTGAGATCAGACTATGGCAATGAATACATTGCAGGTGAAAGCGGCACCGCCCTGTATGGACACATGAATGAAGTACGTGAGAAAGAGAAATGGCAGGAAAAGCAGCAGCGTGAAGAACAAATGCAGAATGCGGAGAAATCCAGAATTGAGCAAATACGCATAGAAGAAGAAAGCCGCCTGGACAAGGAATATACCCCGCGTTCCATATCGTCCATGAATGATGTATATAACAACTATCGTGACAGGTTTGCCCTGACAGAAAGAGGAAGACAGCTTTCGGAAGAAATGGTCGGAATACAGAAGGAGATTCAAGACAAATATGCCAACCAGTTTCTTGCCTCAGACGAATACAGGAAGCTGTCACAACAATATAAAGGGAACAAACTTAACCAAAAAGCAAACGAAGCGTTTCAGAAGACCTACGGAGAGGTCATTAGCAAGGAGTTAGAACCATATCAGGACATATACAATAAAGAGATAACCTCACGTTATGGTACGGACATGAAACGTGACCTTGCCAGATTTGCCAAAAAGAGCGTAGGCTCCCATCTTAACACCCTGACCAATGAAGTAAACAAAGACCTTGATGACATAGAGGAAAAGATTACCAAACAAAAGAAAATACTAAGAAACGATTCCGGTAATGCGATGGTGAATGCCAGAATGAATACAAGGGAAGATCCTACATTAGCACAGTACCGAGGAGAAAGGACTTATCTGGAAGGGGCGAAAGACCTTATTGATGAATCGAACAATATTATAGAGGAAGCCGGGAAGAAAGGAAAAACAAACTTTTTTAGCGGTCTAGCGCGTGGTTTCGCCGATACCGCATTTGATCCCAAACAATGGACTTTAGGCATATCCGACATGATAGGCGGCATCCGTCTGAAAAATGTGGTGGAGAAAGCGGATAAAGGAGAAAAGCTCTCACCTTCTGAAGAGAAGTTGCTTGACGCCGCTGTCACCAACATGGCGGTCAACGCCTATTATTCCTCCGATTTGGGAAGAGGATACAAAGCTGGACAAACCACAGGAGCCAGTATCCCGTTCATGCTGGAATTCGCCATAAACCCGATATCGGCGGCAGGTGAGGGAATAGCCAAAAGCATTCTAAAATACGGTATGAAGAAATTCGGCGCGTCCGCCATGAAAAAAGGAATGTCAAAAATGGGGGAACGTCTTGCCGGAGACGCTTTGGCCGCAGCAGGAATGGAAGGAACAACAGGACTGACGCGTGTCACCGCAGGAGCACAAGACAGAATGATGGGGAATATTCTGTTTGATGTTGACAAGGATGGAAACTTGACTTATGGAGGACGTGAAGGAGGAATGGATATGGGTAAAGCCATCGGCAAATCAATCGCTTCCACTTTTCTTGAGAACCAATCCGAGATGATTTTCAACGCATTCAAAGGACTGGGCAAAGGAATATGGAAGAATGTGGAAGAGACCGTTCCCGGTGGCGCAAGTGAATTCATGAAATATATAACGAACAGCAGGGCCGGTAAGCTATACAGGGAGATAAAGGACAACCCTACTTTCAAAGAAGCCGCAAAAAAAGCGCAGTTCCACGGGCTACCCGAAGAATATATGGAAGAGGTGTATAATAATCTTGCAAATGTCCCGTTAGGTGAAATGACCTTGGAAGAAGCCACAGACCTTGACAACAATATAGACACATTCCTTGGACTGGCTCCCACTTCCGTCGCTTTCGGCTTATTAGGACTTGGAAGCATGGGGGCTGAAAGGGTAAGACACCGCCAGAAGATGAATGCGGCTTTCGGAAACATGACCAAAGAACAACAGGAGAAACTGTCCGAACTGGAACGTATGTCAAAAGAACGTGGCAATGACGACATAAGGATTTTCATCAAAGAAACCATGAATGACGGTAGCCTCAGCAAGAAAGAGAAAAAGGCCGAGATAGAATATGCGTTTGACATTGCGAAGAACAATGCCATGGAGGACATTGCAGGAGAGCAGACTCGTGAGGAGTCCGAGAAGCGCACGGCAGCACAAGAAGAGGGAACGGATATCTATACAACTCATGATCCAGTAGCCATGCGCACGACAGTACTCCGTGAGGAAGTTTCCCGTGAACGCCTTTCATCCGTACTGGATGATGAAGCCATAGATGCGCTTGCCGGTGCCAATGACGCCCAACGTGCAGAAATGCTGGATGTCATGGACGAAGAGACCAAACGTCTGGCTACGGACTACCTACGGCAGAAAGACCGTCATGACGCAGTTGAGGACGCATTGGATGAGGCTCATGCTTCCGAATATGAACAGGCGGCTGTCAAAGTCCAGCAAATGTCTCCCCAAGGACAAGTTGTCACTATTCCGTTAGGAAGATTCGGAGACAAGGAGCACAGTTACGGAGTTGTCATAAATGGTATAGATGCCACTGGGCAACCCGGAGAAACAGGCACACTCATGGTAGTGCCATTGGAAAACGGTCCAGAAGGTCCGATATTCGCCTCATTTGATGAGAATAATGTCAAGACTGTAAGAATCAATGCAGACACAGAGATCTCAATGGTCGGACGGGATCAAGTTCTTGAACAAATGCTTGGCGCATACAACGCCGATGCCGCAATCATGGAAGCACAGCCCATATCCGCAGGACAGACATTCAGCATAGCGGATGATAATGGCACAGTGACCGGCATTTCTGTTGTTGGTCAGGATACAATGGGCAATTGGTCCGTACTCATGGAAGGAAGTCGGGAGCCGGTTTCTGTCAGCGATGAACAACTCCGGGCCATGAAAGACAATGTGGACAAAGCCGGAATACGGACTGAATACGCACAAGAGGATGAAAATAGAAGACAGGAAGAGTTAATTCGGAAATTCAGTCCGGAAGTACTTGCATTACAACCCGAAAAAGGTGACAAGATATATACAGGAGGCAAAGAGATAGTACTTGATGAGGAAGTTCCCGGCGGATGGTCCGGGAAGATCATAGACAACAACGGTAATGAAACAGGTTCCGTACTCGTGACAGAAGAGCAATATTTCAAATACAAACAGTCGCTATTTGACGCACAAAGAAAAGATGATGCGGAAGCGGCTCCGGAAATCGGCGCCTCCTATATCACTCCAGAAGGAGAAAGTATGACCATTATCGGTTTTGATGAGGAAATCGGAGGTATGTTTGTCGTTCCAACCGATGAGTACAATGAGGTCAAAGGCGATGAGGTATCAATGAATATATTGGAAAATGAAGCATACCAGTTAGGTGCGGTTCCCGTCCAAGAGTACACCGATTGGGTGAAAAAATCCAAGAGTTCAACAAATGAAACCGCTCCTGAAGGAAAAGAGATGGGAAACCAACCATTGCAGGAAAGCACAGAGAGTCCGACTTACGAAAAATCCGAACTGGACAAACTTATATCCTCCTTTCCTAAAAAGAAGGACGGAAGCATTGATTATGAATCTCTGACGCCACAGCAGTCATTCCAATACACAAATCTGACAGAATCACTTGAAACCGCTCTGGATGACTTGAGAAAGGATATAGAGGCGAGTGATGCACAGATAGCTAAATTGAATGAATCCCTGTCATCCGCCACACGGGGAAAAAGAAATGAGATAAGGGACGCTATTAGAGAAGCAAAAGCGGAGAATGAAGAAATGAAGAACTTCTACAACTCTGTCATACCCATAACAGAAACTAATAATAACCAAACAAATGGAATATCAGAAAGCAGTAAGACTGGCACGAATGGAAATGACACAAATGAGCCCGTACCAGTTTCAGAAACAAGCGAACAAGGCAAAGAAAGAGGAACTGAGAAGAGACCCGAAGCTAAGGGAACAGGTGAAGAACGCATGGGACCAGAGGGAATTCCGGACACTGGCAGGAAAAATAGTATTCAGAAGCCTGCTGAGAAAATATCTGAGTCAATAACGGATACGGAGCTTCCGGAAAATCCTCTTGTTCAGGAAATTCTGTCACGTACCGAGCCGGAAACTTTGGAAGAGCTTGCATCCTTGGTACTGGGAAAATCCCTATTCCTGCAAATGACAGGAGAAAGAAGTGTCAGAAACATGACTGGCTTAAGTCACAAAGACCTGACGCCATTTCTTTCCATCTTCAGAAAAAAAGAGAAGGGGGGTATGACCGTAGAAGAAGCCGGAGACAGACTGATAAGCATCGCCCATGAAAGTTATCCGGCAATAGTGGCGAAAGAAGGACTGGAAAATGACAATACCGGCATGGCCGGCACAAACGCGATCCTATCCGTTCTACAACAAAGCCGAACTTTTGGTGATATCAGCAATATGATAAGAAACAACAGAACCGCAGAAGCGCAACGCGCCATAGATGCGGAAAAAGAATATGAGGATGAACTGAAAGAACAATTCTACCAAGAACAATACCACATGTCTCCGGATGAATATGAAGCATGGGTTAATGATGAGGCCTTTTCTGAATCAAATGTCTATTCGAATGAGGAAAAGTCTGAATTTTATAATACATTTGCCGATAAAATAATAAAGCAACAAGAATATGACAACAGAAGAGAGAATCCAACTGACGAAGGAATCGGAACGCGTAAAAGCGATGAGCAAGGAGGAATATTTGGCACACGCGAAAGAGGCGATGCGGTTCTGCAAGGAGAAAAACCTGTTCATGCCGTCGGAACTGAAGGATATCAAGGAAAATCCGGACAAATGGAAGGACAGACTGATGAAGGACTGCATCCTCAGAATGACAATGTACAAGATAACACATCCACAAACAAACTCCTAGACCATATCGCGGAAGCACGCGAAATGGTCGACACCTCTCCTACTGAAGCGCAGAAGGAAGCCGGGAACTATAAGAAAGGTCACATTAAACTTGATGGATATGATATTACCATAGAAAATCCGAAAGGATCCGTCCGTAGCGGAAAGGATGCCAACGGGCAGGAATGGAGCATTACCATGAACAACGACTACGGTTATATCCGTGGCACGAAAGCCGTGGACGGTGACCATATAGACATCTTCCTGTCAGACAATCCGTCCGAAGGAAATGTGTTTGTAGTAGACCAGCTCAATGAAAAGGGTGAATTTGACGAAAGTAAGGTAATGTACGGTTTTCCGTCTATGGATGAAGCACGTTCCTCTTATCTTGCAAACTATTCTCCCGATTGGGAGAACCGAATAAGTACCATTACAGAAGTAACGAAGGATGAGTTCTATAAATGGATTGATTCTTCTGTAAAAAAGACAAAGCCGTTCTCTGAGTACAAGAGCGTGAATCCTGTGCAACTTGCACCTTCCATAGAATCCGCCAATGCGGACAGAATGAAGGACATAGAAACAAGACTGGCCGAAATAGAGGACAGGAAGATAGAACTGGAGGATATTCTGGTAGAAGCCGGAAATGACTCCGTTGAGAGAGACGCTGTTTTCTCCGAGCAACAGGAACTGAACCAGGAACAGCAGGAACTTGAAGCCGAATATTCCGGCTTACGCGCAATGAATGACGAAAGCAATGAGATACTTACTTCCGAAGGCAGTGACATCCGGTTTCGCGAGGTTGGAAATGAGGAAATAAGTTCTTTCGCCAACAAGCACAACCTTGATGAAGCCGATGTAAAAAAGTACGCACAATCCATGAAAATGAAAAATCTGGGTGGCGCAAGTTATGCTTTCAAATCAATCAGCAGAAATGTGCGTCTCCAGAACTCCAACCTGTCATTAGGGCAATTCGTAAAAGTTTTTTCTCCGATCAAAAAAGAGCTGTATGAAAAGTTCGGTGATGTGGATGCCTTGAGAGATGAATACGTGCAGGAGGAAATGAAAGCCCGTAACATGATGGAAGCCGCCCGTAAACGTGCGGAGGAAGAAGCCGAATCGGAAAAGAAGCGTCTAAAGGAATTTGAACTGATGACGGATGAAGAGATGGATGAGGCTTATTTCAAGGCTATGGAAGAAAATAATAAAGCCCGTATGCGTGACATCATAAACGAATCCGCACGAAGAAACGGTTATGTTTCCGCCGATGAATTCAGAATGGCACACCGCGCCCCCTCTTATGATGAGGAAGGTATTGATAAAAACATGGTTGACATTGCCGCAAACAAAGATCAGATACGCGAATCCTTAAATGAGCAGCTTCGCATGAACAGGGATCAATACAAAAATGAAAGTGCCGCCGCAATCAATGAAGCATTGTCTGCCATTGACAAAGGAGAAAAACCGACCGTTACCATCTATCGTGCCGTTCCAAAATCATTGAAAGAAGGAAAGGTAAGAAACGGTGACTGGGTTTCCCTGTCTGAATCCTATGTAAAAGTTCATGGAGAACATGCCTTAAACGGCAATTACAGAATTATGAAGGAAGAAGTACCGGCTGAAAATCTATATTGGGACGGGAATGATATCAACGAATGGGGATATGATGACAGGAGCGATTACCGCTACAAGAATACAAAAAACAACCGAAAACTGAATGACCTGATAACCCGTGACGACAAAGGTAATGTTATTCCTCCTTCCAAGCGATTCAATGCAAGAAAAGCGGATGTAAGATATCGTTTTATTGGAGAGAAAGGCGCATCCCAACTGGATAAGGCAGAGGAAGCAACTACCCGCCTTGATAACCTGAATGTGGCACGAGAGATGGAATCCGCTTTCAATACGAAGAAAGAGCGCATTGAGAAGCTGCGGAAGAGTGAGCCGATAGAGATTACGGGTAAAGAGATAGAACCGAGCGATGACTTGAAACAGTACAAAAAAAATGCGTTGGAATATGGAAAGTCATTACGTGGAGAATATATCAATAAAGATACGGGAGCTATTATCTCTGTGACAGGAGGCAATAGTCGGGGAGGTATTCGTGAAATATTGCAGCATGACACGCTTAACGACACTGTACAAATCAAGAGTGTGGCAGCCATTCCTTCAATTATAGAAAACGCTATATATATAGATAGTTCTGAAAACCAAGACGTACAGAAAAATCCCAATGTAGTGGCTTATCATTATTATATATGTGGGTTGAAAATTGGCAGTGAAGATTATACAGTCCGTATGGTAGAAGCAGAAGAAAAAGACGGGAACCGTTATTATGACCACAAACTCACACACATAGAAAAGGGCAAACTCATAAATGAACTTGCCCTAATAAATCCTTCCTCCTCGACTGAATTGTCTTCAACGCCCGATGCTGGAACAGAAGATCGGAATCGTCCGACGAATAGAGGGGAAATACAAACTGCTCCTATTTCCAATATCAAAGATAAGAAATTAGTTTCTCTTCTCCAAACAAATGAAAAAGAAAATGCTAGGAAAATCAAGCAGGCCACAGGTTGGGAACGTGGGGCTGACGGAAAATGGAGATATGAAGTGGAGGATTTTGAGATTGATCCGAAAGGACTTGCGCGAAGAAACAGACTTTGGTCCAACCTGTCATGGGGCAAAGAGTATGATGCGCTAAGTGACAAACTGTTTGATGGAGTAGAGCTGACGGAAGAAGAGGCAGCCCGTTTTGATGAACTATCGGAAAGAGCAGAAGAACTTCGCGACACATACGAAGCGAATGACGTGCGTTATCTTGACGATTATGTGAAGGATGAGAATTTGTTTAAGGCGTATCCGGAATTGAAGCAGATACGCGTGGAGATATACAACACCCCTACAAGCAATACAGGAGCAACTTATTATGGAAGCCAAAACTTGATACGTGTGAATGAGTCTGTCCTAGACAGGGCGGATTTCCGTAATATCTTAGCGCATGAGGTACAGCATGCCGTACAATCAATTGAAGGATTCGCCCGTGGTGGAAACAGTATGACTTATAGAAAACACCTTGACGCATTAAAAGAAAAGCGCGATGCCTGGTCTATGATTGAAGAGTTTGCTGACAAGCGTGAGGAACTTGGAGAAGACGCTTCACAGATGGATGTTTATAATGCTTTGGTAAATGAATATCACTCAGATGGATTCGAGTTTGGGGATGGTTTTATCCCCAGCCGTAATGCTTTTGATAAGGGATTCAATCTTTGGGTGCGGGGTTATGATAAAGAAGGATATGAGGATGCTTATAATGAGTATCAATCTCTTATTGAAAAATTTGGACTTGGTGGAGAAAACGACAGATACAATGAACTATCAGGTGAAGTTGAAGCACGTAATGTACAATCCCGTATGAATATGACACCTGAGAAACGCCGCAATACTCTTGCTTCGGAAACGGAAGATGTAGCACGAGAAGACCAGATATTTATAAACGACGCTTTGGAGGCTTATGCTTCTGTGTCTGCTCCCATGAATACAGCAGTGAATGAACTTTCTGAGTCTCTTCATACACCTATAGAAAAAATCACTTCCGAAGACCAGCTACCACAAGGCGAGGCGCGCAGACGTATCGAATCAGGAGCCAATATCAAAGGATGGTACTCACCAAAGGAGAACAAGGTATATCTATATATGCCAAACACAACATCCGTGGAGGACGCACAGGCGACTATATTCCATGAGGTGGTGGCACATAAGGGATTGCGTGAGCTGTTCGGAAAGGACTTCGATACCTTCCTTGACAATGTATACAACAATGCCGCACCATCAATCAGACAGGCCATCAACCGGATGGCGGAAAATGAGAACATATCCATCCGTACAGCAACAGAGGAATATATGGCAGACCTGTCCGAACGCGGACCGGCTACCTTTGCGGAGCAGTCCTTATGGACACGAATCAAAACCTTCTTTATAGACATGCTCCGTAAAGCGAAAGTGAATCTGGGATTTGAACTGACGGACAATGAGCTGAGATACATCCTTTATGAAAGCCACAACAGACTGAAACAGTCAAACTATCCTGTTGATGTGGCAAAGGAAACCGTCATGCGTTCAAAACTGGGAATTGGTGAGTTCTCAGGCAGTTCACGTACCATCCCGTCTGTTCCTCAGGGAGAGACCTTGTTCCGTATTACAGGAAAGGAAGAAAAGAAGGAGATTATTAAAAATCTGAAAGAAGAGATACGGGAATTGAAAAAGCAATTGGATCAGGCACGAAAAGGAAATAAAGAGGAATACGAGACTGCGTCAAGAGCCATGCTTTCCTTTATAGATCAAAGACTGACCAAGGAGGCGGGAGAAGAAATGGGGCCACATATGATAAAGTCACTGATTGCCCAAGTAAACAAGGCCGCATCAACAAATAAACTCAAGGAACCACTAAATCTTGTTGAAAAGTTGATAAACTATGCCCAATATGACAGTTCGGTGAAAAGGATGCAAAAAATGATAAAAACGAAGCTTTCCGGGCAGGATACAAGAGGCGTATCAAAAGGGATAGTTGTTGATGAGGCTACTAGACGTGTGTTTGACAGTATACGATCCGCTTACAAAGACCTGTTGCTAACAAGCGCTGACAGTGAACTCCGTGCCGTAAGAAGCGAAATTGTAAAACTGGGAAAACTCATAAAATCTGAGACATCCCCTGAAAGCATCACCATACTTACCGGTCAGCAGAATGAAATGAAAAGCCGAAGGGATAATCTATTAAAAGAAAGAGCCGAACTGCTGAAAACTAAAGAACTTGAATCCATTGAAGAGATACGGAAGCGCCGGGAAGAGCTAGAGAATGCCATGGATGAAGCGGCGGAAGGAACAGGTGTGTTCACACAGACTATGGCCGATGAGTATGATTCTCTTTCCATACGCGAACTATTGGCCGAATCCAGAAAAATGAAACGAGATCTGGACAAACTGGAGGGCGATCTTGTGACCATCAGAAGAGTCGCCTACAACAACAAAGGTGAAGCACGAAAGTTTTATCTGCAGGAGGCTGAGAAAATAGCTGCACAAATACCCGTAGCGCAGGAAGAGTTAATAAGGATGACCGATAATGTGTACAATGAACTGAAAGAACTTGTTGATACCGGGAAAAGCCGCCTTGCCATGCTGAACAAGGAAAAAGCCGCGCACCGGGGAAGAATTGTCAGCATGGGAATAAATGCCGTAAAAGATAAAAGAATAAAAGGCATAAACGAGAAAGAAACAAATATGGAAAAAACTGTGTCCATATTGCAAAGCATCGGTGACTTTATCGCCTATCCCATGTATAGTTTCGATTATCTGCTGAAAGCCATAGACAGGAACCACGCCATAGGAAAAGGTCCCTTATACGATTATTTCATGAAAAGCAGTCATGGAGTGGTGGAAGCCAATGATAGGATATATTTGGGGGTAAAGGCTTACAACAAAGAACTGGAAGAAAAAATAAAGGAGCTGTTCGGAAAATCAATGGAAAATGTATTCAGGGATTCTCAAAAATCAGAAAAAAGGATTCACAAACAATATATGTACGACAGCAATTACCATAAGGAGGGCGACCTGTATGAGGCAAACCTAAACAAAGGGCAAGCGTTCTATGTATGGCTCACATGGAGACAGCCGGACGGAAAGATGAAGCTAGAGGCGGACGGATGGACGGAAGACAGCATGACCGAGATAGAGTTCTTTATAGGCGATAAATACATGAAACTCGGAGAATGGATCACGGACGACTTCTTTCCAAGGCTACGAGAAGAAAGGTACAATCCGGTCCATGTAAGAATGACGGGAACCAGCATGGCTTCACGGGAGAATTATTTCCCTATGGTCATAGCCAAATCCGAAATCCGTGAAAAGGGAGAGCTAGGAGAAACAATCATCGGTATGCCAAGCACAATAACCGGAAACATAATCAACCGTACGATAAATACTCTGAAGGTGGACACTAGCAGAAACGCTTTTGATCTGATGCTAAAATACGGAAGGGATATGGAAACTTGGGCGGCAACGGCTGAGTTGCGCCAGGATCTTAATTTCCTGCGGGGAAGCAAGGCTTTCAAGAACTATATGGAGGCAAACCATAAAGGAATGTTTGATATCTTCATGAGAGCGGCGGAGGTTGCCGTACGAAGTTTCAATGACAAGCAGAAACAAGATTCGCTCAACAACGGACTAAACAAGATATTAAGGTATTGGGCAGGTTCCAATATAGCATTCAGACTCAACACCGCAATGAAGCAGGTGCTCTCCTATCCGGCATTCTCCGCATACAGCGGAAATCCGGGATATCAGGCTGATTTGTTCAAATACATATTCACCCCGGCAGGAAACATGAAATGGGCGAAGGAGCATCTTCCTTCTTTTGAAGAACGGGTTGATACGGGAAATATGGGAATCGAAGCATTAAAGGATGAAAATGCATTCAAAAACAAGCTGGAGAAACTTACCAATGCAGGCATGTATCCCAACAAGCTTATTGATGCGCTGACATGTGCGGCCGGAGCGAGAGCCGTTTACAATTTTGAATATGAGCGTGCGCAAAAAAGAGGTCTGGGCAATGAGGAAGCCGCCAATTTAGCCAAATACAACGCTGAAATAGCATTCAATGAAAGCCAGCAGAGTTCCAGCCCGGAAATGATGTCCCCTATGCAGGCAAGCGGCAATGTGTTCTACAAGGCGCTGACCACTTACCAAAGCAGCAACATAGGATACCAGCGGATGGGTATTGAGGGGCTTCTTGAAATGGCACGAGCAAAAAGGATATACAATCTGAACATTGAATCCGGAATGAATAAAGACGAAGCCCAAAGAACAATGATGGGCAGCTATCTTACCGGGCTGAGGAAAGCCACCTTCGGACTATTTGTAATGGGAGGCTTGTGGGCGGCAGGAGGATATGGTATTGCAGGAATCACAGCACCACTCATATCCAATATCTACGCCATGTTCGGATACGGGGACGGGGATGAGGATTTATGGTTCACTGATGAACAATTGAAAAGCATATTTTTATCTGCTGCTTTAAGTTCCTTGGGAGGAACTTCCATTGGACAGTTTGTCAACGCCATATCACAAGGGAACAAATATGATCCTCTCTCATTCATCACAGAGATGTCAAATCTGATAAGCGAGGCGGTAAAAGACGGATTCAACCTGAATGTACAAAGAGAGCTAGCCGCCAAATTAGGGAAATTTGCCGGATTAAATGTAGAAACACTGGAAAACATTTATCTGGGAGCCGAATCCGCCATAAGGGAAGGACGCCCCGACCTTGTAGATTTCATGTTCCTAATCAACCTTCCCAAATCTCAACGAAAGGAAATGGCCGAGAAACTATACAAGGATATGGGACCTTATGAATATCTGAACAAGATGTATGAGGCTGGAAAACTGTTTAATGACTACAGAAAGAAACTGCCCTATTCAGACGGAACATCTAAAAGGAAAGACTCTGAAATAAAAAAGAAATACATCATCAACAACCTCAATGAAAAAGAGAAGGAAACTTTGAAAAATGAAAAAGAGTTCCTAAAACTCAAAAGAAAACATGACGAAGCCGAAGATAAAAAAGAATGGTTGGAAGAACATCCGGAATACCCAGATATGGAAAAAAAATACAAGAAACAGACTATCACTAAAAAAGTGAGAAAAGAAGTTGAAAAGGTGTATAGACAATAAAACGATAACATTAAAGGGTTACCAATAATGATAACCCTTTAATGTTTATTTCTCCTGCCGTTCCGGCATTCTAGCAAAATTTATTGGTAAACAACACATTATACATATCATTAGACTCGCAAGGCTCCGAGATAAGCAAATCCTCATCCGGGAACATGGCAAAGAAATCATTCCACATATCGGACTCCCATCTTATGTATTCATCATCTCTTCTTCTAATATTTTCCGGAGATATCTCAATTATATGAAAATCAGTCATGCTGTCAAAAGCATATTTGATGAAAATACCCTTGAACATATCATCAAGCTTCTTTAATCTTTCAATGATAAAATCTGTTACCGCATCCATAATCATAGGCTCTCTAACCATTTTTTTCCGGATTTTGTGTTAAGCCACACCAAAAATCCACCACCTACAACAGCACTTATTGTATACACTAAACTTAACATGTCCATAATCCATTTTATTTTAAGATTGTATTTCCTATTCTAATAAAGATGATTGTAGAGACTCCACCTATAATAACCCTGTATATGTCAAGGGTCATATCTACATCAGGCTTCATGGAAACGATTCCACCTACAACAAGTCCAGCAAATGAAAGTTTTGCCAAATCAAAAAACAACCCGGCAAGCTTTTCCCGTCTTACCTTGTCCTTTTCCTTGTTTTCTTTCTTTACTTCTTGCAGTCTGCTATAGTTGCTCATAAGTTTGAAAGCCATTTTTCCCCAGACTTTGTATATAGCCATATAAGAAAGACTGCTCCGATAACAGTTCCTATTATATAGGTCATAGCAAGCATATCCATATAAACTCCTGTCTTATTATAGATTTGCGAGCCATTTCTTTCCAGACTTGGTGTGTGACCAAATAACCAATGCGGAACCTATGACGCTAGTTATTAAAAAAATCGTTGTCAATGCATCCATAATCATAGGCTCTCTAACCATTTTTTTCCTCTTTTTGTAAAAGTCCAGAGGTATATACCACCTACCACTACAATTCCTACCGTAAAAATAAAACCTAATGCGTCCATATCGATGTTATTTTAATATCTTATTGGCGAATACCGCCGAAATAATCGTTAATAGAATACCAGTACATATAGAATACCAATTATTCTCATTCGATAAATCTGAATATAATGGTATTACAACTCCTATAACAAGACCAGCAAATGAGAGTTTAGACAAATCAAAAAAATATCCTGCAAGTTTTTCCCGCCTCGTTTTATTCTTCTCCCTAACATCCTTCTTTTCTTCCTGTTGCCTGCTGAAATTTCCCATTCTGCATACTTTTTATGCAAAGCTATAAAAAAAGTTGGCAATCACAATGTAAACGCCAACTTTTATAACTGATTTTATCACTTTCCTCCTTTGCTCAGAGTCATGGGGGCATGGCAGCCCTCCTTCTCCCACTCCTTGGCAAGCATCTCACGCAATATCCTGTTCTCCTCCAGCACCATAAGAACCAGTTTCTTCATTTCCTCAATATCCTTGTTGTTCATAATAAAATTCATTTTAAATTAATTGTAACGGTTGCAAATCACAACTATTAGGGGTGTGACGAACCATCCCGCTGCCATAAGCAAGACGGGGAATACATTGGATTAATTAATAAGTAAAATTCAAATTACGCGGCTGGATTCAGCTCACCTTTTATTTGCTTGATAGCTTTCTTCACGTTCCAACCGTTTTCATACAGGGTTATGATGAAACGCACACCTCTCTGTGTCCATACAGTATATACACTTGTCCCTATAGAACCGTCCGAACGTGTGTACGTCTGTGTACGGGTAGAGTGCATCCCCCAAGTGGAATAAGGTACATGTAATATCCACTGTCCGCTTTGCCGGTAAATGATTCCGATTTCTTTCAGCTTCTTGTGAAGCTTTTCAGCGTCCATTCCTATCTGCTTGGCGGCTTGTGTACTCGTCTGTGTGTTCACACTCTGCAAGTGATTGTCGTAGTAACTGACTTTCGGAGCGGATTGTGTAAGTTCTTGCTGTTGGAGTTCGATAGTTTCCTGCTGCTGTTCAGCTTGGGATTCAAGTTGTTTGATTTTCTCTTCAGACGCTTCCAAACGTTTTTGTAGAATCTGCTGGGAACGCATTAAAATGTAATCATCATCCTTTAGCAAGGATTCCCGTCTGTTGAACTCGTTGATGAACCTTTCCTTGAACTCTCCGGCTTTTGCGCCTGTGTAGCCCATAACAAGAAAACTGAAACCGTCTTTGGTCATTTCGTAGTACTCGCTCTTTTGCGATCCTCCTTGCGGTAACTCATTCATTTTCACCATCAACGCAAAATTGCGCTTTCGGAAAGATTCGCTGCAATTCAGACTTCTAATATCACGTAAGACATCAGAATTTCTTTTACCGAACACCTGCGCAACGATTAATGAAGTAGTGACATCGTTACCATTACTGTTTTGAAATACTAAATCTGCCATAACGTTTATAGGATTTTAATGGCATTATAGCGGAAGGAAACGGCGATTCCGCACTTACCCGTTATCCTACACCAACGTCCGGCAGGGAGAGCATTAACTTCTCCACACGGGGTTACGAGAATCGCCGTTATATGTATAGCAGCAATCTTGCAAGCATAAAAATGCCCACTCAGGTAACTAAGCAGGCTCACCAGCTTGCCGGACTTATTATAATGTAGGATGCTGCAAATATACATATCTTTCTATAAAGCCCCAAAAATTAAACAATAAATTTTTCTCAGTATGGCAAAGATGAGGCTATTATATAAGTGGCGCAAGAAACATGTCGAAAACATACGCGAAATGTGTCAGAGTTTTATTTCTTATGCTTCTTTCTCAAATCATACTCTGCTATATGTTCCAACAAGCAGCACCGATAAGCCAATGAGGGATGTGTAGACTCCTTGTCCTCATCATAGTAACGATATAGAAATTCATTCCTTTTTTTATTATAATCCGGATCGTTCCGATCATTCGAAAACCCAACCAACTTACATAACGCATTTATATATTCTTTGGGATCCATTCCTGAAAACTCCATAAATCTATAAGCCATGATATCCGCTTCTATTTCTTTTTCTCTTGAATACTTGAATTTGGACAGTTCCGCCCTGTAGTCAAACACATTCATCAACAAATCATTATTTTTTTGAACATTTTCCCAATAAGCATCAGAATCCTCCTGTTTCACCCCTCCATTAGCCTGGACATATGCACTTGCCATACTATTTGCCGCCACCGCCACGGCAGCCCAAAACTTATGTTTCTTTTCCTTCCTCCTATCCTCGTATTTTTTCTGAAGACTATGCTCCATAACGAAATGTGCCATCTCATGTGAAAGAATACCAAACAGTTCTTGAAAACTATACTCATAAACAATGGAACTAGCCACGCATATTGTCCCATCAGGACATACAAATGCGTTCTTCTCATCTGAATCATACACGTATATGTTTTTTATCTTCTTCTGTGAATTTCCACCGCTTATCTCTTTTTTTATATCTACCCCCAACTCCATAAGAGTATCTGACAACGAAAGCAAGTCCTTATATCTATAAGAATCATCTGAGGCATCTTTATAGAACTGGACAATTTCATTCAGTCTCTTTTTGGAAGCATAAGCGTACAAATCCTTAAGTGGAAGATTCTTTTTTGAAGCTGTGTCCCAAAAGGACAATGTGCTATCAGTCGAATGAGTAGCAAGATATTTTTCCAACGAATCATATTTTCTGATATATTTATCAAATTCCTTTGTGTTTATCTTTTGCGCACACATATCAACAGACATCAAAAGCACCAATGCCGACATAACCAGTTTAGCAATACCTTCCATTTTTATAATATTATTAAAATCATTTATGTGTTAATATTAGCGTTTTATTTTTGTGACTTCATTACTCCGTACATTATAATATTCCTCTGTCCACGTATCAATAATACGATTTTCAGAAACACGTACATAACGTCCATTAAGGACATATAAAAATCCCAAGACCAATGCAATAATCATTATTACAACTTTAACAATCCGATACGTTTTATCACTCATGATATTCTTCATTTATAACATATTCTACATTCTCTCCTACCCATACCCTTAGCTTGTTCAAGACTTACGGATTTCACATCTCCCGAACATCTGTCCAGCCCACGGCATTCGTCCGTCTTGTGATATACCCTGGCTTTCGGACCTGTACAAATATACACTTTAGCGGCATCACCGCATGATGTCATCCCCACCCCTGCCGCAAAAAAAGGAAGCAGAAACAATGAGGCTATAACCAACCTTTTCATATACTTTATATTTTTTGCACAAAAATACGCATATAATTGTAATTTACAATGTAAATCTCAAGATTTTACATTACCGATTGTTTTTAATAAGATTGTTTTATATCTTTGTATACCTTTGTTATACCTGATTACTAATCATTATTGAACAGGAAGGGCGGCAATCTGGGAAAGACAGCCGCCCTTGTCACATATTGGATAAACATACACAAGACCAACCAGTGTGAAAACAAAAAAGGACGGCCCGAAACTATATCGGAACCGTCCAAATCCTGATGCACATCGCTATGTGCGATGCAAAGATACAAAATTCCATGCAAATATTTTACATTCATGAACAAATCGCTATATTTGCGATTATGAAAATCTTAAAATTAATAATTATGAAAAATGTATTCTTATTTTTATCATGTTTAGCTGTATTTGCTAGTTGTGGCAATAAAGCTAATAAAACAGTTTCTTCAAGCAATATGGATGATATTGATACTGTATTCACTGAAGTTCCAGGTAAAACAATAACTATAAATTGGGATTTAGTAGTTTTACCAGAACAATCTCCAGAGCTACCTTTCATGAAAAAGATAGTGAAAGAAAACGGTAAAGAGACAACTGTATTCAACTACTATAGGGTAAAGCAAAAAGGACTTGATTCCATTCAATGTATTGGTGTCAGTGCAGAGAAAAAAGCAATTATTGTAGCAGGATTGGACACTACAAATGATTTTGACGGTATAGACAAAGCAGTAGAAGAGTATCTTAATAAATTCGGATTAGAGACTTGGGATGTTGCAGCAAACATCCTACATATAACCTCTTTAAAAGAGGGAAGAGACGAAAAGATACACAACTTAGAAACAGCCTTTAGTGATGGAAACTTTGAAAAATTATTTAATTTCAACTAATCAACAAATATTAGGAATATATTAAAACGTAAACCAACTGGCGCAGAGGCAGACTGCGCCAGTTGGCTTATTTACAAAAAAACTTTTCTAATTACTCTACAAGTTCTTTAAAATTCTTAATCCTCCATTAACGTACATAAGCCTTGGCAGATACTCTGACAAGAACAAATCATCTGTGTTATCAATCCAAGTTATACCATCATTAGATAAATTTTTATTATTTACAATACCTGCAATTATGCAATCTTCAAATTGCATTAATGAAAAATCTGTCGTATCATCCGTATTTCTTGCGAAATTTTCTTTAACACCGCTGTCGTGCTTGCAGGCAAATGTGCATCCTTTAAATTTGAAATTTGAATTGCCATTCCAAAATGCAAATGTTGTTGACAATTCATAATTCCCTGCATTTTCAGCTTTTTTACGCACCAACAGACAAACATCGTCAAACACCATATTACCGTATTCTTTGTTATATCCAGTATCATACATTAAATATGTTCCGCCATTTTCAGAATTTATATTTAAATGTACGTTCTTCAATAAACCATTTCCATTTTTTGACGGAGTGGTTATTATTGGAGTGTTAGATATAGGATTTAGAGTTCCAAAAACACCGTCTATTATAGTATTATTTCTATAAACTGATATAGATGCACAATCTTTCAATACAAGATTTTTAATATAGGTATTAGCTATATTGGGAGAATCTGACGCATATAATAAGTTTTCTGCATAACAATTAATAACGTATGCCCTATTATATGTTACAACGGGAGTAGACGTATTAGTTCCATGCCCATCAAATAACTCGCCTTGTCTGTCTTGTCTTCGGCTCATAGCCTTACATCCAAAAATTATAATTTCCTCATAATACGTTTGGTCGTTCTTAGGCTGATAATGATAATGTTTACCAATACCCTCCAAAACATCTGTTTTGCAGTTCATAAACCAAGAACATTCATAATGGAATCCATGTCTTACAAAATTGTATAATTCTACATTTTCGTTAAATTTACACGGGTCAACTACATTAAAGCATATTGTTTGCCATATAAAGTTTCGCAAGTCGGTATCTTTTCCTGTAAACTTAACCAACTGCCCTACACTTCTTGTGATTTGAATCTTGTGATTATTTAGCGTTGCCTGGTCTGTTGCGTCAAATGATACTGCAAAGTATATATAATTTGTTCCAGGTTCCCATCCATTACTGAACCCATTGTTTAAGTAAGCATCGCACCACGCAGCGTCATCTACATTTTCATCAAGATACTTCATTGCTCCTTCTTGGGTTATTACGTCATAGTCGCTTGGAGCATATCTTGTATATATCGTCCAGTCCCCACAGGCTTTCCCATCTACAAATACTTGTATTGCAGCTCTGTCACTTCCACTTGCGCCTTTGTTTTCCCATGCAATTCTATATATATTCTGATAACCAACTACTTTTTCTATATTTGTAGAATTTGTTACATCGATAAGGTTGTATGAAGTTGGTTTTTCTTTTGTAGGGTCACCATAACAATCAATGATAATGCCATTTTTTTCAATAGTTTCTTCGGCAATAAATACACTACCTCTTTTTATTAACAGAGTGTCACCATCTATAAGTATTTCATTTGCTTTTGTAAGAGTTTTTACAGCTGTATCTTGAGACAATCCATTATCATCATCGTTACCTCCAACTGTATCAACATATACAATCTTACTTGCAGAAGTCATATACTTATTATGGGCAATAGCTCTTTCTCCATAGAATTTTCCACACACCTCATCAATTAGATGTTCATCTATATCTGTGTTGAATGGTTTTATATTTTTAATTTTAGTAAATTCTTCTTTTGTAGCAAATCTAAATTCTTTTCTTATAATCTTGGCTGTTGCCCCTTGATATACGTTTGTTCCAAGTTTAACTTCTGTAATTCCTTTGGGTACAATATATGTACCGCTCGTTAAAGACGCAATTCCAGCAACTGAATCAGACTGAGAATACACCCCATTTTTCCACGCGCCAATCATACAGAAATTACTTGCTTCTGATAAGGTATAATCAATTCTATCCCCTTCAAATACTGCTATCTTTTCTGTTACATAATGACCACTACCAGCGTTATTACCGTTTGAATAGGCAATACCATTACCAGATGAATTGTTGATAATTATATTATCCTCCTCATTAGAATATAACACTCCGTCTATCTGTGCAATACTTTCTGTTAGTTCTTTTTCCCCATTTTCATTTTCTTTCTTATAAGCCTCAAACTCAACTTTATTAATAAAATCATCCGTGTAATTAGTAACTTTAATAGATACAGAACCCACAGTTTCTTGTCTTGTCTGAGCTATCGCAAACTTTACATTATTGTCAGTATTAACAAAAACGCCCGAGACAAAATTGTTAGAGCCACTAAAAATTCCTGTTTTCCCTACTATCTGCCCTTCGATTATTCTTTCTTTATTAGCATTAAATAATGCTATTATACAGAAATTTTGCCACCCATCAAGCTTGTACTCTATCTTATCGCCATAATTAATAGGTATAAAATCAGATTTAGACCATCCATTGCCAGCCGTACTTCCAGCAGCCGTATAACCTTCCCCGATATTTGATAGCGGTGGGGTAGTAGTATTGATTAATTTTGTAGAATAAAAAACTAAATCTGTTTTTAATTCTAACTCGGAAAATTTCTCACTTACAGCCTTCTGTGACATGACTTCAGTTTCGCTATTCCCCAGTTCCTGCACCACACCGGCATTGATGGACTGGAACGGGCCATTATCTATCCATCCTTCGGCATTATAAATATTCAGGTGGTAGATGGGCTTGGTATGTTCGGTATCATCGTCCGCATAGGTAGGTCCCACCATAATCATATCACCCTGCTTAGGATTAGGATATTGTGATTTATCTGTTACATAGGCTTTAATAGACAAACTGTTTGTAACTTCTCCGCTAAGATCTGACCATGTTTTGTTATCCCGCGATATCTGGAATTTGTTATCCTGAAAACGGAAATAAGCTGCAATGTAATCCGAGCACACCTCCCATGTCTCGTTATCATAGGAGAAGTGAAGCTTGTTATCTATCGTTTTGAGCCACGGGGTAAGTCCGTTATCTCCTTTGGGCCCCAAAGCAGCTATGCCGGTATCCTCACCGTTAATCACCCATGTGCCTTTTACCGATACGGAAATATCTCCAGAGAGTGTTAGTTCGTCCACACGTACCCAGTTGACATCAAGCCCCCAGTGAAAGTTGTCCCTCTGTGCATCATTCACACATTTCTCGGTTATGGCATTCCCCTGCATATCCACGTATGATATGATGATCCCCTTACGCCTCATTTCTTTCGGAACAATATTTCTCGTACGTCCCGCTGTACCCTGATACTGCACATAAATATTGTTATACTGTGCCAGTATCGCTTCCAACGACGCGCCGGTTCTTCCGTCATGTACCGCCTGTATCACTGTACGAGGATAGAAAGGGAATCTTCTTCCCAACATTTCATCAAGCTTGTCCATCTGCCTGATACTTGCATACTTGCTGTTGCAGCAAGAATCTTGTATGTTGTTATCTTCCATGATGTTTTTTAAAAAAGTTATAGAATTAACATTTATTCCAGACCATCCCCAGTCAACGGAGAAAATCCTTCTGCCAGACATCTTCTCTTTAAGGCATCACGATATGATTTCATTGCCGACAGTTGCCAACGCTGAAGTATTTGTTTATGCACTTCCATCTTAGAAAATACTGGAGATTCATTGATGAATTTCCCCAGCTTTTCCACCCGGTCATTAAGTTGCTTATACTCTTCCAGCATTCTTATTTGATATCCTTGTAACATGGCTTTTATTTTAATTATCGTTATTATACTGTTGCACCGGTGGAATCTATCCAAATTGTTCCTGTCCACCAAATGGGTTTATTAAGTGTGGTATCAAAAAATTGATAACCAACAACTGGCATATTAGGTCTATTATTACCAGCAGGAAACATTGTAATATTTTCTATTTCCGTTTCCATTATAATTGAAGTACCTGGACTTATAGTATAAGTCCTATAATTATTGTTATTACCAATGCTATAATGAACTTTACAAATAGAATTATTTTGAATGAAGACTAAATAATCTCTAGTATTTTTTATATAAACATCTTCGCTTTGTGCAATTATAAAAGAGTTACCTGATAGCGTAATAGGATTAATATCTTTTATTACTATCCTATTAACGTAATAAGACGATGGTAAAATTTTCAACGTATAATTATAGTTATAACATAAATCTATATCTTGACTTGAATATGGTGGGGTTTCAACTATATTTCCTATATCATTTTTGTATCTAAAAATAACTTTTCCATTCCCCCTCAATTTAAATTTTATATGAGTATTAAGGTTATAAATTTCTCTACTTGAATATGTAACAGGGAATGTTGTAGCATCTATAATAGTAGTTACATTATAAGTTTCATATGTAAACACATTGGGTGAAAACAAAGAATTTTCTTTAAAAAAATTTATCAACTGCGTATTAATAAATCCATTTTCAACAATATCTGATGTTTCGTCATAGTATCTATATAGATAGCTTTTATATATCGAAGAATTATAAACCTCTTGTTTCTCGTTTTTACATTCTAAATGTATATCATTCAATTCAGTATGTAAAACAGACCTAATAGTTTTTGTGGCTTTAACATAAGTTTCATCCATATAAACAGTAGAACTTAACTCTATATCTTTACAATCATTAAGAATTATATAAGGTTTATTGTATATAGACTCATGCATTCTTAAATCATTCAATTTCCATTTGTTTACTCCAGATAATTTAATTGCACAAGTATTAATACCTTCAAAGCCAATCTTATAAAAGTTGTTACTGTTTATAACATCAAAAAAATCTATATCAGTAGTCAATATACCATAGTTTCCTGTAAGCCTTCCACC
>OMGN01000436.1_pt1 | contig 30090 bp, 27 predicted proteins | sample 1674111 | NCBI WGS metagenome assembly OMGN01 (sample SAMEA103958143, study PRJEB25191) | human gut metagenome | biome: human-associated habitat [ENVO:00009003]; feature: intestine environment [ENVO:2100002]; material: feces | place: Germany | collected 2013/2015
AAAAAAAAAAAAAAAAGGCAATAAAAAGTATAAATTTACAAAAATTGACTTTTTAAAATCTATTTTTTGTGATATTCTAGTATATATTTTAAAAATATTACATGGGGAAGAGGCAGAACATTCTGCTCGAAAGGGTTAGTATTATGGCCAATAAGAAGATGAAAACAGCTGTGAAAAGTGTAAAAAAGCAAAGGACAAAAAAAGCTTTAAAACGCACGAAAGTGCAAAGCATGGAGAATAAAAAAGGTGTATTGTTCAGTATACGTGCGAAGATTTTTTTATGTTTTCTGGTACCGATTCTGTTTTTAATTTTGGTTGGGGTATTTTCTTATAAAAAAGCAGCCGCAGGTATGTATGATACATTCCGGGATTCCAATGAACAGACCATTAATATGGCAAACCAATATCTAGACGTAAGTAACTCGTTTATTGAAGCTGAAGCATTAAAGTATGCATTTCAGTCAGATCTTGGGAAATATATGATAGGTCTGTATGAGACTGATTCCACGCGGAAAAAATCTGTTATTAGCAGTGTGGGATCAAGTATCCGTGCATCTCAGGCAGGAAACGAATTTATCAGCAATATACATATTGTGACAATTGAAGATATCCAGATGTTATCCACAAGGGCAGGCGGAACTGTAATGGGTATCTACAAAGAGTATAAGGATGAAATGCTTGGATATTCTGATAATGGAAAAAAATTACCAGAATGGGTTGATTATCATAAGACTTTAGACGAAACCCTTGGTTTAAAACAGTCAGATTATATTATGGCATATCAAACAACACCACAGTCTGGTAAAGGATTTATTGTAATTGATATCAAAGCATCTGCTATTCAGGAATTTTTAGATAGCCTTGATATGGGAGAAGGTAGTATCATTGGTTTTGTTACTAAGTCAGGAAGAGAAATCATTTCCGAAAAACTTCCGGAAGGTCAGGAGAGTACCAGAGCGGATGGTGAGACAGTATTCTATGGACAGGATTTCTTTAATAATATTGAAGACCAGCAGACGACCAAAGAGGTCAGCATAAATGGAAAGAGCTACCTGTTCTTTTACAGCAGGATGGAGCGTACAAATGCTGCTGTATGTGCACTTGTACCAATGGAGATCGTTAATGGACAGGCAGATGATATCCGCAATGTGACGATTGCAGTCGTACTGATTGCGTGCGTTGTTGCAGTGCTGATTGGTATTATCATCAGTACCGGAATCCAGAAAAATATGAAACGCATTTCCGGCAGACTTGAAGAGGTTGCAGAGGGAAATCTTACAACAAAAGTCAGCGTAAAAGGTCATGATGAATTTAATAACCTTGCAGTGGTTGCAAATCATATGATTAATAATAATAAAAAGCTTGTCCAAAAGGTAAGCGGAGCAACCGATACATTAGAGTCATCGGCACAGGAAGTACGTCAGGCATCGAATGTTATGAAAGATTATTCCGTGAATATCATTCAGGCAATTGATGAGATCAATGATGGCATTACAAAACAGTCCGAACATGCAGAGGAATGTGTAAGAAAAACAGATACGCTTTCCGAAGAGATCCAGAATGTCAGCAGTATTGCAGGTCAGGTTGAAGGATTGGTTTCTGAAGCTGAAAATATGATCAATCATGGTATGCAGATGGTTCAGACTCTGGGCGAACGAGCAACAAAGACAACAGATGTAACAATCAAAGTTGAGACCAGTATTGAGGAACTCAAAAAAGAATCTGAGATTATCAACGAGTTTGTAGAGACAATTACAGATATTTCAGAACAGACAAATCTGCTTTCCTTAAATGCTTCCATCGAAGCTGCAAGAGCAGGAGAAGCAGGAAGAGGATTTGCAGTGGTTGCAGAGGAAATCAGGAAACTTGCAGATCATTCTGCAGAGGCAGCCGGAGAAATTCAGAACAATGTAACTCATATCACAGATCAGACTGTAAACAGCGTAGAAAATGCAAAACAGGCACGGGATATGGTTGCACTTCAGACAGAGGCAGTGCAGGAAGTAGTTGGAGTGTTTGATGATATGAACCAATGCATGCAGAAACTGTTTGATGCGTTAAAAGAAATCGTATCCAGTACAGAGCAGGCGGATAAAGAGCGTGAAGATACTCTGGCTGCAGTAAAGAATATTTCGGATATTATTGCAGAAACAGCAGAGGGAACAAAACTGGTTCAGAGTGTTGCTGCAAAACTGCAGGAGAATGTAGATACCATGAATCAGACGGCTCAGTCACTGGGTGATAATATGAATGATCTGAAATCGGAGATTTCTGTATTTAAAACAGAATAATAAATAAGTAGAACATCAATTAAAAAGGTCAAATGACAAAGTGAATTCCGGTTTGTCAAAGTAAATGTCTGGTTGATCCCTGTCCGCATGTCGGACGGGGATTTTTCTGTGTGAAAACTGCTTAAAAACAGATGATTTTTCCCAAAATATAGCGTAAAATAGATCTTAAACAAGGAAAAAAGGGCATAGTAAATCGCAGGTGGGATTTTCCTGTTTTTTTTGCCTTAGTAAATTCCACCCGTATGAGTAGGCCTATGCAGCTGTGTCCCGGTTTGTCATGTCAGTTAAAAGAATTCATCTTTGGAGAGAAAGCAGTGGTGCTGTTCATCCCAAAGAAGCTCTGTGTCAGAGCCTTTCCAGTAGTCCCATGGACCGTTGGAATAGCCAAATCTGATGCGAAAAGCCTGCAGGTAGTTCAGGGGCATTCCGTCAGAATTCATGTAGTTCCATGGATTTGATTCGACTTCATTGCCTTTATGAACCCACTTTCGGAGACACCGTCGTTCTCTTAGCGTCATGGGAACGGCTTCTTCCATCTCCTGTAAGGCGACTAAATTAACCTGGTAATCAATGGAATCCTTATCTACTCTCATGGCTGCCCTCTTTGTGAAAAATGGATCGATTGAGTGTCACGTCCTGGGGAGGAACTTTGTGGCACCCAAGAAGATCCAGAATCTCCTGTCCATAGAGAAAAGAAAATACATCATAAGGGCATTTATTTCCCAGACTTTCCCGGCTGTAAGAGTTGATATGATCCATCATGAGACGGATATCCTCCTGCGAATAGGGAGCAAGGTCAGTTCTTTTCGGAAGAAAACAGCGTATAAATTCATGGTTACGTTCCGCAGAGCCCTTTTGATAAGGAGCGCTCGGATCACAATAAAAAATACGGGAGCGCAGATTTCCCTGCCGGTCGTATTCGATTGCTTTCGGATTTGAAAATTCGGTGCCGTTATCTGCAAGACAGACTTTAAACAGTGAGCAGAAACGGTCCGGACGCAGTTCAAAGTAAAGCCGTTCAAAGATATCGATCACGGACTGGGAATCATTGTGATCACGGAGAAAAGCAAGCATAAGTTCTGCTTTTACGAAGTGAATGGTAAGAAGGACCTTGTTGCCCTTTTTCCCTTCCACAGGATCCAGCTGGGTGATAGCGAGATCAGGATATTCCAGAAGATATCCCTTAAAGTCCTCGTAAGTGCGTCCAATCAGGCAGGCTTTGTCGACTTTCAGGTGGCACTCCACTTTGCGCGCATTGTAGCGTACTTTCCTTGGAAGATCGATATTCATGGCTGAGATGATGCGTGCATCGATCAGCCGGTAAATGGTTCTTTCACTTACCGTAAGATAATCCGCATTGGTTGCGCAGATGTGATGTGGAGACTGGTTTTGACGGATCAGAGGAGAAATGAATTCATCAAGATAACGGATCTCATCTTCGGAATAAGAAAGACCGGTGCGGGATTCCGAAAGAATATCACGGTATTCCCGGTGGGCAAAGTCAGCTATATATAGCCGTTTTTCCAGACTACATACAGAGCGTTTTCCACAGCCGTTACAGACATAGGGCGGCTTTAGAAGACGTCTGCAGGTTTTTTTTTCGAAATCCTTACAGAAAGCATTGCACATGGAACAGCGCCTGCATAAGGTATACTTTCTGGAAGCATGGCATTCTGTGCAGATATGGGATTTCAGACAGGAAACACGTTTGACGCAAGCTGCGCTTTCTTTCCGCACTCGGCTTTCTCCACGGCGTTCCAGAGTGTTTCATGGTCTGCATACTCTGGCGGCGCATGGGACGGCAGCAGGATTTCCGAGCAGATCACGCCGCCTTTGCGGGTGTAGTCGCTGATCTCGACGTAGTATTCGCTGTGCAGCTTTTCCCCGGCACGGTAGGCGGCAGACGCAATAGCGGATTGCCCTGCGCCGCGCTTGATCTGCGTTACATGAAAATGGAATAGCGCGATACTCAGCACCCCTCTTTCTGTTCAGTCCGGTTGTGTTCGTTGACCGCTTCCATGAGCAGACATTTGACCTCCGGCAGGTCAAATGTCTTTTCGGCAAAGGCATAAAACTCAGCGCGTGTCAACAGCTTCGTCAGCGGAGCGATGCTTTCCATATCCGCACTGCGGACGATCAGGTTGTGTGCGCGTTTGGTTCGGTCGCCGCGCTCATAGTAGGCGATTCGGTTTTCCAGACGCTGCTTCTTGTGCTGCTCCTGTGCAAGCTGCTGCTCAATTTTTTCTTTCTCGGCATTCAGCTCGGCAAGGTTTTTCTGTTTAGGCATTGTGTGACCTCCTTCGAAATTAGTGAAATAGTTGTTCAGACTTTGCGGCGGAAATTGTCTGCGTCAGCAGATTGTTTCCGCTGCGAAGTGGGCAGGGATAGATGCGCAAGCATCGCAAGGGGTGCAGCCACTTGTACGGAGCAACGCGACGCAAAACAGCCCGGACACGCAACTGTCTGGGCGATAGGCTCCGCAGGACGCACATACTCCCGTCAGGAGAGTATAGAAGTGCGCCCTTAGTCCCGGTGGGACTTTCGGGATATTCTCGGTTCGTCAGCTTTTCTTTCGCTGCCAGACGATCTCATACCCCAGCGCATCGGCAAGCTGAACGGCTTCAACATAGCGCAGGGACTCCCGTTGGAGCTTATTGGATAGGTTGGATACGCTGTCAGACCAGCCGTGTTCGTCATGCAACAGATCGACCACCTCCTGCATGGTCATTCCCTGACGGACGATGTACGACTTGCTCTCATTTCTCAGATTGGATTTCATCAATTTTTACCTCCATAATTTCGTGTAGTGTGGTTTCGTATCGGTGATGCTGGTGTGCGGGGAGATGAAAAATCTGCCATGCCGCAAATCCGCTCAAATTTCCGTTTGTGATGCCCTGTACGCAGCAGCCCCCTATCGGCTTCATCGTTCTGCGAGAGGTCATGCGGAACGGCAGGATATGCCGCAGTCCGGTGCAGCAGCTTCACGCTTTGGTAAATCACCGGGCGGTGCATTGCATTCGGCTTGCGGTGAAAATTTCCATGAATTTCACAAGGATTGACTTCAATGTGCCGTTTTTGGCATCCTACCGGCACTCTGTAGATAGCGGAATTACGGCATTTTGCTGTGTACATACGTACCGGCGGTGCAGGGCAGGCAGCATTTCACGGCATGGGCAGACTTGTTCACGATTGGGTGCGCGTCAGCTTTCCGGTACATACGTACATAGCGATTTGCCCCAATTCTCAGATATACGGGGACTGATCAGCGGCTCGATGCCCAGATACCCCCACACTCTGCGCCCGGTGGCATTCGTGACGGTGTTCGTATGCTCCAGATTGTACGTTTTTAGATTCCGCATCAGAAAATCACTGAACGAGCGCTGCCGAATGGGTGTCAGCCCATTCTCATCACACCAGATTCCATAAATGGCATACAGCTCCTTGGAGGTGACGGACATATCCGCTTTCAGCCGTATATAGCCGGTGGACTCCATAAAGTCGATGGCGTTGTTCGCGTCGCGCTTGACATACTCCCGGTTGTTCAGCGTCCGGAGACTTTCCGTGAAACGGAAGTTGTTTGCCGCCAGCCGCTGTAAGCCCTCAAATGCCCAGAGAAAAATGCCCTCGATCTCAAGTTTCATCTTCTCGGCAATGTCGGGATCATCCACACGATCAGCAGGCTTCTCTTTTGTGGTCAGGATCAGTTGACGGCGGTAAAAACCGTTGCTGCGGTCGTAGAGGGATTGCAAATCGCCGTTGGAGAACGCCAGTAGGCGGGCGTACATCCACCCCTGATAGCTCTGGACGCTTTTGCGTTCCAAATCCATCTTGCCCTGTGCGGTAACAATGGATTTGACATAGTTGGTCTGCTTCAGCACCTCCATTTTCATATCGTCATCCACAAGAAGATGAATGTGTTCCAGATCGGCGCGGGCAAACCGGTTGTCGGAAATTTTGGCGATGCTGCCGTCTTTCATATTGCAGCCAAACAGACGCGCCAGCACAGGACCGATCTGCGATTTTCCCTCGCCGCCCTCGCCCTTGAGGATCATCATGCGCTGCCCTTTGGTGCTGGGAATGAGGCAATAGCCGATATACTCCTGAAAGGTTGGGATGTCCTCCGGGTAGAGTAGGTCGGAAAGAAACCGAAGCCAGACAACCGGCTTTCCTGCCTGCGGATTGTAGTCGATGGGAAACCGGCTGCGCACGATCTCAGACCGTCCCGCAAGAAAGCTGCCGTCGATGCGGAGCGTCCCGTTCTGCACATGAATCTCATCCGGCTTCGGCGGGAAGCTCTCTGCATGAGCCGCCAGCTTCATGATCTCCACGATATTGGAAATGGTGCGCGGAATGTTCTTTGCGGCGTAGCACTCCAACTCGGCGTAGATTTTTTCTTTCAGCAGCAGCGGGTCTGTCAGCCGTCCGTCCGGTGTGAAAAATGCGTTGTCCGCATAGATGAGCTTGTTCTTTGACAGAAATTCCCGGCAAAAAGCCGCCTCATTAACATCCTTGCCATCGAACCATGCTGGAAAATCCAACCCGGCATACTTCTTGTTCACGCTGCATCCCTCCCATTGATTTTTTCCTTGAGCTTGTCCAACCGACCGTCTACAAGCAGATAATTGACAACTTCGGCACGTTCATAGGAATCCCCGAAAGCAAGAATATCCAAGTAATATTCCGCCTCGTCCAGCTTGTGACAGGCTTCCTCAAATCGTTCATCCGGTGCTTCTGCTGGTGATTGCGGCGCATACTGCATCTTCCAACTCCGCAGGACGCGGGCGTAATCGGACAAAACAGAAACGCACAGCCGCTCGTTTTCCATGAGCTGCTGTGCTTCTGCTTTCTGTCTGCGTTTTTCAAGAACTTCCTTTGTCGGCGGCTGGTTTGGCATCAACGCCGAAGTCTGCCGCAAGACGCTGGGCGGCTTCGTAAAGCGGCAGATCAAAAAAGTTCGCGGCAAAGTCGATCACATCCCCATGTGCGCCGCAGGCAAAACAATAAAAGTGGTCGTCTGCCACATACAGGCTGGGATGCCGGTCGTTGTGAAACGGGCAGAGGGCTTTGCCCTGCCGGTTGATAGATACTCCGTACCGTTCCGCAGCTTCCCGACAGTTCACGCCATATTTGACGTTTTGAAAAAGGTTCATGCTGTATCCTCCGTAAAATAGATTCAAGAGGCTGTTTCTTCACCTCTCTGTCTGTTTTATGTTCAGATTCTTTGCGGACAGGCGGATGGCATGACAAGTTCATTTCAAAAAACATGACAGGAGGAAGCGCATGGCTACACCAATCATTGACCACAATCTGCTGACGCTGGACTACTGGCAGGACAGTGTGACCTACGAGGGCAAAACCGTACCCGGCGGCACCATTGGCTGTGAAGCTCTGAACATCCCGGATACGCTGAGGGAAAAGCTGGCACAGGCAAGTATTCCCTTGCAGAAGATCGTCGCGGCAATCAAAGAGAACAATCTGACTGCCGAGTTGCTTCGTCCTGCCAAGGGCAGTGTTCTGCATATGATACAGCTTGCGAAGGATACACCGCCGTTTTCCCGTGCCGACGCTGCTTATTACAACGGGCGTGTGGAGCATATCTTCTCGGAGGAAGGGATTCAGAATACCATTGCCTATGTGCAGGCTGCCGCCGTGGTTGGGCTGCTGGCCACCTTCAACGAACAGTTCAGGCAGGGCGTTGGCATAACGAAGATCATCACCCTTGCGGAGGAACTCCCCGCCACCATTCGCAACTACAAAAGTGGTATGACGGCGTTTGCAGACGAGCTGCATAAGGGGAAGCGGACTCCGGACGGCTATGCGCAGGTGTTTGGCAGGATATTCTCCGGACAGCCGAAGCTGTCGCTGGATGACAAGTCATGGCAGGCATTTTCCAACACAACAATTCAATATGTATCTTCCGTCCGCTCCGCGCAAGACGCGCCGCAGCTCATGCGCCGGATGCACTATATGTCTTTTGTGTCTATGTTCCGCTCCGATCTGTACGAGGGTCTATGCGTCGGACACGCGCCGAGAAAATGCGCCGTCTGCGGGAAATGGTTCCTGACTACCGACGCAAGATATGCCAAGTACTGTGACGGTCTGGCTCCCGGAGACAAACGCGGGCGCACCTGCCGTCAAGTCGGGAATCTTCGTGGACGGGAGCAGCGGGAGCTTGCCGCCGACCATCCTATCAAGAAAATCTATACAAAGCGGTTTAACACGATCACGCAGTATCTTGGCCGCGGTACGCTGGACGAGCAGACCGCCGCCGCAATGAAAGCACTGGCAAAAAGCAAGCTGGAAAAGGCCCTGCAAGACAGTGGCTATGCGCAGGGCGGCTATGCTGGCGGAAGTGAAAGAAACGATAGAGCGGTAATGGAACGCCATAGCGGTGGGAGGTGCAGACATGGAGGATAACCGTGACAAACTGATACCGGCACAGCTTGCGGGCTACACATGGGAGCTGTCCGGAAAAGAGATTTATCCTACTTTTCCTTCTTCCTGCACCACTTTGAAAAGCGGCTGAATGGCGTGATCTACCGTTTTCTTACCCGCAACGGATATGACCGCTATGACCCGGCGCGGTTTCTGGACTACAAGCTGGAAGCTTTGCAAATGCTGCTATACTGTCTGCCAAAGTTCGACCCGGAGCAGAAAACGGAGTTTTTGAAATATGCGAAGCACTATATCCGGGACGGACTGCTGTTCTGCCGCATGATAGGCGAAGCCGGTTCCGTTGCCAGTCTTGCAGAGTACCGGCGTGTACGCCAGATCGGCGCAATCTATAACAATTCGGGTAAGAGACGCGCGGAGGTAGTTTCCGCGTTTGCCGCTCAAAGCGGGTACAAGGACGATAGCGTATCCGCAGATGAGCTGCTGACCATTGCCCAGCGCAACCGCAGCATTGTTTCCCTCTACCGCACGGAGCAGGACGAGGACGGCGAAGAAACCGGCGAGGATGTGACGCGCGACGATAGCTGGAACTACGCCGAAATCCTATGGAACGGAATACAGGCAAAGGCGGTCACGGCAGCGTTTGAGCAGCTTTCCTACAAAGAGCAATGGTATCTGGAAAAGCGGAACGCCATCTGCATGACCTGCGGGCGCGTCAGCCCCTTGTCCACGCAGTCCACCTTTGAAGATTTAGCGGTGGATTTTGAAGGAACGACAGCCAGCGGTGCGGAGCGATTCTATCGGCGCACACTGGATAAGCTGCGGCTGAAGCTGCTGGAAAGCGGTGTGATCCATACCGTGACGCTGAAACAGACCGAGCGCCGCAAAAGGAACAAAAAATAGCCGCCGCTGTCTACCTGTATCAGGCGGACAGCGACGGCGAATGGGGCGAAATTCGGTTCGATTTTGAAAACGGCACAGCGGAGGTCGTAAAGCTGGCGGATTGGGATACGATGAAGTCCAACGTTTTCGCAAAAACGGCGCTCCGGTTTGTTCAGAGCTTACCGGAAGCAAGACTGCTGAAAGATGCCGTTGTGCCGTTTGAGATGGGGATTTCGGAAAAACCAGCTCTTCCGACGAGCACGGCAAAAGCAACGAAGATCAATCCCGCACACACAATTTCTCTGCGGCAGACGGAGTGTCGGAAAACAGGTGAAACGATTACCGCCGCTGTCTACGAATATTTGGTGGACAACGACGGCGAATGGGGCGAGCTGCGGTTTGACTTTGAGAACGGCACAGCCGAGATAGTAAAACTGGCAGATTGGGACACAGTGAAATCTAACGTCTTTGCAAAAATGGCGATCCGGTACATACAGGGATTACCGGAAGCGAGACTGCTGAAATCTGTGGTCGTGCCGTTTTGGAAAGGCAGGGCATAATTACCCGCAGAGCATGACCTTTACACAGAACAGGCCGTCCTGATAGGTAACCGTACTCACCCCGCCGGATTTTTCTGCGATGTGACGGACAGACTGAAGTCCGACGCCGTCTCCTTTTCGCTTGGAGGACTGGAATATGCCACCTTTTTCGCGGATGACTCCGTCATAGGTGTTTTCAACCTGAATCAGGGCCAGACTGTTTCCATGCAGATAGGCGGTCAGCTCGATTCTGCGTCTGGCAGGTGCAGTACGCAGGCTGGCTTCCAGCGCATTTTCCAGCAGATTAGAGAGAACCAGACACAGATTGATTTCGTCTACAGGAAGACATTCCGGCAGATCGAGCTGCACGGAAAATGGGATCTGCTCCCGCTTCGCAAGTGCGCAGTAATGCCCGACCACGCCGTCTGCCGCCCGGTTTTCACAGAAATGCAGCTCCAGACTCGGGATTCTGGAAACTGCGCCGGAAAGATAGGCTTTGATCTTTTCAAGATTCCCTTCTTCTGCAAGGGCGGCGAGCTGACATAGCTGGTGGCGCAGATCGTGCCGCGCCTGCCGTGCTTCCTCAATGGCAGCTTTCAGGCTTTCGTAGTGCTGCTGCTGCATGGAAAGCAGCTGGTTCTCCTGCTGCAATCTCACATTCCGGTTGATGCTGATCGCCATCAGAAGAAAGATTGCGTTGAAGAAAAGCATCAAAAACAAAAGTGCGATGCTGATCACAAAATACCCCTGCAAAACACGCCCGGTATAGAGCGTGTCCGCATACTTGGGGATCATAAACAGATTCAGCGCAATGAACACCAGCGGCAGCACCCAGAACACATACCAGGTCTGCGCAAAATTTTCGTCCTCGACCATCCTCCGCACGCTGTGCGTCGCAGGATAATAGGCGATGGCGGCAAACAGCCAGCAGATCGCATGATAGCAAATCACGGCCCGCAGACAGAACCATGGCGTAGCCTGCGCCTGCGGCAAACCGGCCAGCATAGCGGCGTTGATCGCCCGGCAAAGGCTGTTGATACAGGCAAATACCGCACAGACGGACAACGCAACCGTTCCGGATTTCCAAAGCGTGATCCGGAGCGTTTTTATGTAGATCACGGCTGCGAGCAAGGTCAGCCCCGCAAGCACCGGCGCAGTCGGCATACGGCGCGCATAGCACACCATGCCTCCGGCGGCACAAAGCAGCGCAAGCAGCGGGGCAAGCCACAAAACAAGCTTTGACAGCGGCTGCTTTAAACTGGATTTTACCGGGAAGCAGGCAAGCAGCATGCCGGGAATCACCACGCCGAGTTCCAGAATTGGACGCAGCAGCTCCATTATACCATCCGCCCCCTTTGAAGCAGGAATTCCATAAGCGCCTGCCGGGCGCTTTTCAGAAGGTCCTGACTGACAAATACGCGGCTTCCGTCCGCCATGCGGAAGGCGGCACCTTCCAGCTCCTTCGCGTGTTCCAGATTCACGATCACTCCGCGCCCGCACACAAAAAAGCGTGTGTCATCCTTTAGTGGGGCGATGAACATCTTGAAGGGTTGGCGTGTGGCAAGCGTCTTTTGAACCGTCGTATGGACGTAGATCAAGTGGGCGAAGTGTTCTGCGTAGACGATGTCCTGATAGCGCAGATGGATCTCGCTTCCCTCCACCTTTAGCTCCATATATTTGTCCGGCTGCGGTATGCGGGCAAGCAGCTCGTCCGTCAGCGCGTCGATGTCCGCTTCGGTAAAGGGCTTGACCAGATAGTGCAGCGCCCGTACCTGAAAGCCCTCCAGCGCATGGTCGGTCGAGGTCGTGATAAAAACCAGCAGGCAGTCCGTGTCGGTTTTCCGCAGCTTCTTTGCCGCCTCCATGCCCGTCATGCCATCCATATAAATATCCAGAAATGCGGCAGTAAAGGGCGCTTTCCTTGTCGCTTCCAGAAATATCTCGCCGCTTTCGTATTCCAGAATATCCGCCTGTACGTTTCTCCGCTGAAGCTGCCACTCCAGCCGGCCTTTCAGCAGTGTGCGTTCCGCGGCAAGATCATCAACAATCGCAATTCTCATGCAGGGTCCTCTCCTTGTGCTTAAATTCCAAGATAATTATATCACAGCTTGTCGAGGATGACAAAGAACTGCTGTCGGAATTCGTGCCAAAATCGACCCTTTCGTGCTACGGCGCTTGAAAAAACCGAATGGCCTTTTTATACTGAGCGCAAGCAAGATGCTAAATCGGATGAAGGAAGGAGTGAGATCTGTGTATCGTATTGCAGTGTTGGCAGAACAGGAAGCAGAGCGGCAGCGCTACGCCGAGCAAATTACCCGGTTTTGTGAAGCGAAGGGGCTGTTTCCGCAGGTCATGCAATATGACGATCAGGAACATTTTTTTGAAATAGCGCAGAAAGCTGATCTAACCAATGCCGTCATTGCACTTTCCGGGGTGGCAGGGTTGAATGCGGCGGAGCACTTTCGGTCCTTATGCCCCGCATGCCGGATGATATGGTGCAGTGACCTGGATTTCTCTCTTCATGCCTTCCGGCTGCGGGCCGATTATTTCCTGATGAAGCCGGTTTCCGAAGAAGCATTCCAGCGAGGACTTAATGCCTGGATTGAATAAACGGGCATCGAACCAAACCGGGACAATAAGCACAAAAATGGAGGATATCAATGAAAAGGAAAAAGTTACAATGTTCTGTACCAACCCTTATGCTGGCAGGTGTGTTGTGCCTGACATTGGCAGCCTGCGGTGCGAAGCAGTCTTCCGACATGCCTGCATCGAATACAGACTCCGCGGTAAGCACTGCCCTGCCGGTAAAGGCCATGAATGCCAAACGTGTTGACGAAAACCCATATATGGCAAAGAGCGACGCCAACATTCACCACGACGGCTACAATACCGACTCTACGGATGAAGTCCTGCCACTCGGCATCTATCCGGAGATCAATGTTTCCTATGAAAAAACCAACGCGAACGCTTCGCCTGCCATTTACTTTGACAGCTACGGCCACGCAGTCGTTCCGCTTCTCGGCGGCATCGCCATCCGCGATCTGAACGCGGAGGAAACCACGACGCTGGGCTATTTCTCCCCAAAGCAGCATGACGGCGGCGGTTACGTCATCCAGAGCTCCTATACGTTCATGGACTCAGAAAACCGCATCGTCTGCCCAACCAGCAACAATCATGTGCTGATGCTGCGGGCAACCGATGAAGCAGGAAACGTCCTGCCTGAATTTGAAAAGGTACTGGACATTGACATCAAGGCGGCAGCCGAGGCTGCGCTCGGCAAGGAGCTGACGCAGAATCTTCTGTCCGTGGTCTTTGACTACGATGGAAACCTCTGGTTTGCAACCGGCGGCTTCCGCATCTACCCGGAGCGTGAGCAGCAGGGTGTGCTGGGCTATATCGCGCGCCCCGCCATCGATGCAATTCTCAATGGCGAGCAGGCTGACCTCTCCGACGCGGTCTTTGTTTATGAGCTTACCCCCGGCGAGGGCGCGGAAAACGGCATTGCCGCCTCCAAGGACGGAGCGGTCATCCTGACAAACCAGAACTGCTATCTGCTGCGCGCGAATAACGGCGTTGATGCCGTCTGGTGCACACCGTATGAGAGCGTCGGCGCAAAAGTCAGCGGCGAAGGCGACAAGACCACCGGCGGCGGTCTTGCCTGGGGCGGCGGCTGCTCTCCGTCGCTGACGCCGGAGCTTGTGATGTTCACCGACAACGCGGACCCCGTCAAGCTGCTGGCGCTCGATATGAAGACCGGTGAGATCGTTGCAAGTCTGCCGGTGCTGGATGAGCTGCCCGATGGCTATCAGGTGGCGGTTGAAAACTCTGCCATCGTCTATGACGACAGTGAGGGCACCGTCAGCACTATCGTGTGCAACTGGTTCGGCGCAGGCAGCGCAGGCCTTGCCGATCCAAACAGTGACTCTTCCATCCAGAGCTACGCCAACATCTATGACACAAACTGGCTGACGAAGGGCAACAGCATGATTGCTCCCGGTGTGGAGCGTGTCGATACGGTTAAAACCGATTCCGGCTATGAGATGAAGAGTATCTGGTCTCGAAATGACCTGAGCGATACATCGATTCTCAAACTTTCCACCGCGACGGGCTATATCTACGGCTATGTGCAGGATCTGGAAAGCGGCATGTGGCAATACATCATTCTGGACTTTGAGACCGGCGAGACCATCTTTACGATGGATGTTTCCAACAAGTTTGGCTACAACAATATGGCCATCGGGATGTACGCCGGAAACAGCGGCAACGCGCTCTACTGCCCGACGGGCTATCTGGAGCTGCTGTGCTTGCAGGACCGCTTCGTCTATCTTCCCGAAATGCCGTACCGCAAGGTCGATCTCGATAAGGTCGCGCGGAACGTGCTGTCGCAGGCACAGTTTGAACAGGACGGCGGCGAGGGAGCGGTTGCAAGTTGGCGCAACACCGTGACAGTCGAAAACGTCCACCCCAACACGACGGTCTCGTTCCGAATGAACAATCTTTCCGGAAGCACTGCCGAGCTGAAGCTCTATGCCTACGGTGCGGACGGAACGTTGGTGGAGGTCAGCAATGAACTGTGGTCGATCACGGATGAAGCAGGCAGTGCCGTGGATAAGCTTTCTGACGGCACACTGTATGAGCTGCGTGTGAGCGTCGCAGACGGCGGCGCGTTCGACCTGAGCGAGACGGAAAAGGAAATCAAAATTTCCGTTGTACTTGCAAAGTAAGACTCAAGGAAAGCTGTCAAAAAACTACAAAATCACCCCCGTTTCTGATTGATATGCTCCCTTTATGAGGGACAGTGAAATAAAAACACTGTCAATCACGAAGGGAGCATTGTTCATGTCAAGAAGGAAAACCAGCAGATCAGAGCAACTGTCGGCGGCGAAAGCCTCTGCATGACCTGTGGACGCGTCAGCCCTTTGTCCATGCAGTCTACCTTTGAGGACTTGGCGGTGGATTTCGAGGGTACAACCGCCAGTGGCGCGAAGCGATTCTACCGGCGTACGCTTGACAAGCTGTGCCTGAAGCTGCTTGAAAGCAGGCTTGTCCATACCGTGACGCTGAAGCAGACCGAATGCCGCAAAAGGAACAAAAAATAGCCGCCGCTGTCTACCTATATCAGGTAGACAATGACGGCGAATGGGGAGAGATCAGATTTGACTTTGCAACTGGCACAGCGGAGATCGTCTGGGGCAGAGTTGGATACGGTAAAGTCCAATGTCTTTGCAAGGACGGCGATTCGGTACATCTATGGCTTGCCGGAGGTGCGGCTGCTGAAAGAGGCTGTTGTGATGTTTGATTAAGCATTGTGATCATAAAAATTTACAATTTTTATTCAAGCAATCGCCTGATTTATTTTGTGAAGTCTGATATCTTATTATAAGAAACACTGGATAATGCACAGAAATGAGGGGATTGTGTTTTGCGGGAAGAAAAGAAAGCCGAAAAGAGACAGGAGCTTGTAGGCGTCTGCCTTGACTGCTTTGTCGAAAAGGGGCTGACCCTTGCCACGACAAAGAACCTCTGTAAGGCGGCAAAGCTGCAAAACGGCGGCATCTACTATTACTTCTCCACCAAAGAGGAAATCGTTCTTGCCTGCGCCGAGGAAGCGATCAGTCGAATTGAAAAAGCCGCGTTTGCCATCGTGCTTGAAGATATTAGTGACATCAAAAGCATGATGGATCATCTCGGTGAGCTGGCGGATAAAATGTCGCCTACCATGCGCTTTCTGGTCAGCGTATGTGTGTCGCGCGAATACGGAGAAAAGGTAAAGCCTTCCCTTGTGCGGCTTGCGGAAAGAAAGGGGCGGAATAATCGATAGTTTACCATAAAGAGAAAATCACAAACGACTTTATAGTCAATCCATACGCACAAACCCTTTCGAGGAGATGACCAAAAACAGAAGAGAATCATAGGAGGACAACATGAAAAAGATACTTGCAATTCTACTATCGCTGCTTTCCTGCGGGTTTCTTTCCGCCTGCTCTGCCGAAAAAACGCAGCCGGATACACCGGATACTGAAACCGTGTGGGAAATGGTCAGTGAGGCATACATCTATGCGTTCCCGCTGGTGCTGACCGACGCAACCAAAACATTATCGACCAATACGGACGGGACCATGACTGGCCGTGCGCCCATCAATCAGTTCAACCATGCAAAAAAGCTGGCGGACGCCTCTTTCCGCACCGTCGTGACGCCGAACGTCGATACCGTCTATTCGCAGGCATGGCTTGACATCAGCACAGAGCCTATGGTCTACGTCCTGCCGGAAACGGATCGCTTCTGCAATGTGCAGCTTCTGGATGCGTGGACGAACACCGCCGCCGTGCTGGACAAGGCGGGTGCTTATGCCATTGCACTTCCCGGCTGGGAGGGCGAGCTGCCCGACGGTGTGACGCGCGTGGACGTGCCCACCGCAACGATGTGGTCGATCACCCGCACGGTGCTGTCCGGGAACGAGGACCTGCCCAATGTCTATGCTATTCAGGAGCAGATGCAGCTCCTGCCGCTTTCGGCTTATGTACAGGGAGGCGAGTATGCCGCACCGCAGGGAGCTTATAAAGAGGAAAATGACTTTGTTCCCGTGAACAAGGTGCTTTCCATGACGCCAGCAGAGTTTTTCAATACGGCTAACGCTCTGATGCAGGTCAACCCGCCCGCCGATGCGGATAAGGAACTGCTGAAGAAACTCTCCGCCATCAACGTGGGCGCGGGTAAGACCTTCGACGCCGCTCTCCTGGGCGAAGGAGCTGCCGAGCGCTGGACGCAGATGCTTCAGGGGCTTCGCGCCACGCTCGCCGCCGACGGCGCGAAGTATGCGCAGAAACTCGGCCAGTGGGTCTATTACGGCAAGCCCATCGGCGACTTCGGCACGGAGTATACCTACCGCGCGATGGTAGCGCTGGTGGGGCTTGGCGCCAACACCGTGGACGTGGCAATCTATCCCAAGACAGCGGTGGATGAGACCGGCGCAGCGCTGACCGGAGAAAAGAAGTATACACTCCACTTTGAAACCCTTCCTCCCACGCTGGAGGGCGGCTTCTGGTCCGTGACCGCCTACGGAGAGGATGATTTCCTCATTGACAATTCCATCGACCGCTACTGCATCAACGACCGCTCCGACTTCAAGCTGAATGCGGACGGCACATTGGATATTATCCTGTCCAAGGATGCACCGGAAGACACCTCTAACTGGCTGCCTGTTTCCGACGGGGAATTTCATCTGTTCATGCGGATCTATATACCGGATATGACAGCACTGGATAGCTGGCAGCCACCTGTTATCCGCGAACAATAAGGAGATGGAAAAGAATGGCTATGAAACGTATTGCAGCAATGCTTCTTACATTGGTACTATTGCTGTCCTGCGTCGGTTGTGCGCAGGATGGGCGCAAAGAGCCGGGCGCGGAAAAGGCAGACCTGGGTCTGACTGCCGATGTCAAGCCCGCCACAGACTTTACGGCAAAGGCAAATGCCGCCATCTACGATGAACTTGACTTCGATGATAAGCAGGAATATGAATTCGCCACCCGTGGACTGATCGACGCGCCGGAAACACTGGAACTAAAGGACGAGGATGGGAAGATCCTCTGGAGTCAGGAAGCCTATGCGTTCCTGGACGATTACGAAAAAGCGCCTGACAGTGTAAATCCAAGTCTCTGGGAGAACACGAAAAATAACCACGCTTATGGCCTTTTTGAAGTGACGGATGGCATCTATCAGGTCCGCGGCTATGACATGGCAAACCTCACCGTTGTCAAGGGCGATACCGGCTGGATCGTCTTTGATACGCTGATGAGCGTGGAGTGCAGTCAGGCTGCCATGCAGCTGATCGAAAAGAATCTTGGTAAATTCCCGGTCAAGGCCGTCATCATCTCTCATTCCCACGTCGACCATTTTGGCGGCATCGCCGGCGTGATGGCGAAAGAGGATAAGGCAGATGAGACACTTTCTATTGAAGATCAGCTCGCCAGCGGCAAGATCCCCGTGATCACGCCTGTGGGCTTCACGGAGCACTCCGTGAAGGAAAATGTCTACGCCGGTAAGGGTATGGGCCGCCGCAGCAATTATCAGTATGGCATCCTTCTGACCCCCGGCGTGACCGGCAAGCTGGCGCAGGGCATCGGCATGGGACAGTCCACCGGAACGGTCTCGTTCATGACGCCCAGCTATGAAATCACGCAGTCTGGCGAAAAGCTGACGATCGACGGTGTGGAGCTGGAGTTCCAGCTCACGCCGGGTACGGAAGCACCCGCCGAAATGAACACGTGGCTGCCCCAGTACAAGGCGCTGTGGATGGCGGAAAACTGCACCGGCACGCTCCACAATCTCTACACGCTGCGCGGCGCGGAGGTGCGCGACGGCGCGGCATGGGCAAGCTATATCACCGAGGCCATTTCCCTTTACGGCAAGGACGCGGAGGTCACCTTCCAGTCCCACAACTGGCCGCACTGGGGAAACAACGTGGTGAACGACTACATGGTCAACACGGCTGCCGTGTATAAGTTCATCAACGACCAGACTCTGACCTATATCAATCAGGGCTACACCAGCGATGAGATCTCCAACATGATCGAGCTGCCGGAGGCACTCAATAAAATCTGGTACACCCGCCAGTACTACGGGACGGTCGCCCACAACGCCAAGGCGGTCTACCAGAAGTTCATGGGCTGGTATGACAGCAACCCTGTCAACCTGAACCCCCTCATGCCAAGCGACAGCGCAAAAAAATGGGTGGAGTACCTGGGGGATGTTGACAATGTCCTGCAAATGGCAAAGGCGGATTTTGACAAGGGTGAATATCAGTGGGTCGCCGAGGTCACAAATACCATCGTCTTTGCCGACCCGACGAACACCGATGCACGGCTTCTGTGCGCCGATGCACTGGAGCAGCTGGGGTATCAGGCGGAGTCCGGTCCGTGGCGCAACGAATATCTGACCGCCGCGCAGGAGCTGCGCCATGGAAACGCCAATTTCACCGCTTCCACCAAATCTACCGGCGACATGGTCAAGGCCCTCTCCGCGCCCATGCTGTTTGACTATATGGCCATTGTCATGGACAAGCAGGCGCTGGCTGACCGCGACTTCACCATGAACGTGATCCTGCCTGACGTGGGCGAACAGCACATGCTCCGCGTGAAGAATGGTGTGCTGCTGGTCTATGCGGATACATTGTCTGATGATGCGGACGTGTCTATTACCTGCCCGAAGAATGCGCTGTTTGCGATCCTGACTAACAATCAGGAAACGGTTACACAGGTCGTCAAGGTCGAGGGCAGCGCAGAGCTGCTGACGCTGATGATGGAGAATATGAACCAGTTCCCGATCACCGGAGCCAACCCCTTCAACATCATCGAGCCGTAACGGTTTCGCGGGGCGGTCCGTGGGAAGACCGCCCCGCTCGAGAGAAAACAGCGAGATGCTTTCAACGCAAATCAAAAGCTGTCTGTTTCTGTTGGAAACAGACAGCTTTTGCAACCTTACGGTTGCCCTGCACACCCGAATCTGTCAGCCAACAGTAAAAATTAGAATTACTTCCTTATCACTGTTAAGCCAAATTTTCGGGGTTTTTCTGCAACAGAATAGGCACTTTTACGGACTATATATATGACAGAAAAAATGGATATCCCAAATAACTGTCATGAAACCAGGATCCCATGGAGAAAGTAGTGCGAAAAATAAGCTTGATAGCTTATTTTTCGCACGGCTATTTGTTTCTGAGCAAAAACAAATAGCTTTGATTGCAGATGAAAATTTGAGATTCTCATCGTATCTTCACAACAAGTTGCTCAGAAATGAGGATTTTATGAAAAATGATATGAAGCTTGTGCGGCGGGCAAAACGCGGAGATGTGGATGCATTTGCCGAATTATATGCCGGAATATATAAGGATATGTATCGATTTGCATTGTACACACTCCGAAATACGAGCGATGCGGAAGATGCGGTAAGCGATGCTGTTACGGATGCGTTTGCATCGATCCGGAAACTGCGCAGTGAAGAGGCATTTAAGAGCTGGATATTTCGGATTTTATCCAATAAATGCAAGGATAAACTGCGTGAATACGCGGGTAAAAATGAGACCGGGATGGAAGATATAGAGGAACTCGCGCTTGATACCGGATCGGAGATGACAGAATGTATCCAGGTGAGGAAGCTGTTTTTTGAACTGGCGGATGAGGAGCGGCTGATCATCAGTATGCACCAGTTCGCAGGCTATACAAGCCGTGAGATCGCTGCAATATTACATATGAATGAAAATACCGTGCGCTCGAAGGAAAGCCGGGCATTAAAAAAATGGGTGAGTGGTTACAATAAATTGCTATCAGTAGTTAATGAGGTAGTGAAAAAGGGATTTTTCATTACAGAATGGAGGTGCCTATGTCAGAAAAAGAAATTTTAGATAAAATAGAAAAATCTGCCGCACAGGAAAAAATTCCAGAGAGTATTGAACCGGAGCAGATCAAAAGAAAATTAAAGGAGAACCAGAAAAACAAGGTAAAACGGAGAAGCGGGATCACTTATTACGGGGCTGTAGCAGCGGCGGCACTTGTGCTTGTCATTGGCGCAGCAGGAGGAATCCATGCGGTTACCGGGGACGGCACAGGGCTTATGACGGCGCCGGTGGGTATAGAAAAAGCGGCATCCGGGCAAAAGTCAGATGAAGGATCAGAAGGCAGCAGCGAATTAAAAGATGGAGCGACTGCAGGCGTAGAGAAAAATGCACAAAAAAAAGATGCAGGATCTTTGTATACAGTCGCAAAAAATTATGGAGAGGTCTATGATGCAATTTGCTCTGGCAGTGGTCAGGAAAAGGAAGCAGATGGAATAGCGGTTGCGGAGGGAGATAGTTCTAACTCTGGTGATGCAGCGACATATATTATGGATGACACATCAGATACCGTGGATGCGGCTGTAGACGGAGTGGAAGAAATCGGTGGTACACAGATGATAAAGGGCGCAGGAGCACAGGAGGGACAGACAGCGGCAGATATATCATCAGATACGGCAAAACAGCGGTATTCCGGGACAAATCTGCAGAAAGAAGGCGTGGATGAGAGCGATTTTGTCAAAACAGATGGTTCTTATATTTACACGGTAAGCCACAATGAAATATTGATTACGGATATCCGGAAAAAAGCATTAAAACAGATCGGAAAAATACAGATTTCTGAAACTTCATCCGACCGTGTGCTTGAGATGTATGTGGATGGTGATATTTTAAGCGTGATCGTGGAAAGTGAAGATTCCGGACTGGAAATGCAGGCAGATGATACAGAAAATTATACGGAAGACTGCTTTTATTATTTTAGTGAGGGAACACAGACACAAGTTCTTACCTATGATATCAGTGATCCGGAAAAGCCTGTAAAAACCGGGTGTGTGACGCAGGATGGAAGGTATCAGACATCAAGAAAAACAGGGGACATGATTTATCTTTTTACGAACAAAAGGGTAAGCCTGCCGGAACAGACAAAAGAAGAAGCAGTCACGGATGAGAATGCAGGGGGATGGATCCCATTGGTAAATGATACGGCAGTGGCGGCAGAAGATATTTATATCGGAGATGGTGGGAGTAACAGTCTGCTGGTATCCTCTGTGGATGTGAAAAAACCGGATCAGATTGTGGATAACACCATGATTTTGAGCCAGTATGTGGATATTTATGTGAGTGAAAGTGCCTTTTATCTGTACCAGAGAAAAGGATATTGGGATGATGTAGTAACACAGATCGCAAAGTTTGATCTTTCTGATGGAAAAATGAACGCCGTTGGAGCAGTTTCTGCGAATGGAAGAGTTACAGATACATTTGCGGTCAATGAATGCGAGGGAAAATTAAGAGTGTTAACGTCCGGTCAGAATGCGGTGAGTGGAGAAGCAGAAAATAATCTGTATCTGTTTGATGAAAATCTGAATCTTACCGGAAAAATTGAAGGTCTTGCGCAGGGAGAAGAAATCTATGCGGCGCGTTATCTGGGGAATATGGCTTATTTTGTTACTTATCGCAATACAGATCCGCTCTTTGCAGTGGATTTGTCGGATGACAAAAATCCCAAGGTACTCGGTGAATTAAAGATCAGTGGATTTTCAGAGTATCTGCATTTCTGGGGAGAAGATAAACTGGTCGGGATCGGATATGAGACGGATGAAAAAACAGGGGAACATACAGGTATCAAGATTACAATGTTTGACATTTCAGATTCTTCCAGTTTAAAAGAGATGAACAGTCTCGTATTAAAAGATTATAATTACAGTGAGGCACTCTATAATTATAAATGTGTGCTTGCAGATGCGGAGGAAAATCTGCTTGGATTTGCACTGCAGTCCTATGGGGATGAGGAGAGTGCCGCATATCTTTTACTTTCATGGAATGGAGAAAAATTTGAAACATTGCTGTCGCAGAATCTGACCGATCAGGCCGGAAAGCAGGATGCATCAAAAGGTGCAGACACTTCTGCGTACCGGGGAATCTATGTTGGAGATATGTTTTATATTGTCAGTACAGAAACAATCACGTCTTATGACAGAACACAGGAATATTGTGTGAAAAAAAGCATAAGTTTTAAGTAGGAAGATGAAAAAATTTAAAATCTGTCTTGACGCAGAGGAACTGTTTTGTTAAAATCGTTACAGAACTTCTGCGACAGGCAGATGAATATGGCGCGGTAGCCAAGCGGTAAGGCTCCGGTCTGCAACACCGTCATCACCGGTTCGAATCCGGTCCGTGCCTTTAAAAACCTCGAAAATATTTATTTTCGAGGTTTTTGTTTTATACATATCAAATGAACGATGAGCAAATATCTGGTTGTTGATAAAGATATGTGCAAGTTGGAAATGTAGTGGATACAGATGGAGAAAAAAATGCTGACTGAAGTTTTTTATTTACACGAAAAAGGATCTCTTGCGGATGCAAGACTTTGTACCTATATACTCGATGATTCTGATTCGATTGCGATTGAGAAACGTCCGATGATGCTCATCTGTCCGGGAGGCGGTTACGAGCACACGTCTGACCGGGAAGCAGAGCCGCTCGCCATGCATTTTCTGAGTATTGGCTATCATGTGGCAGTGCTGCGCTATTCGGTGGCACCGGCAGTTTATCCGACGGCCCTGTTAGAGGCAGCGGCGTCCATGAAGCTGATTCATGAACATGCGAAGGAGTGGTATGTGGACACAGATAAGATCGTGGTGCAGGGATCTTCTGCAGGCGGACACCTTGCAGCATGCCTTGCGATGTTCTGGCATACAAAGTGGCTGGCAGAGATGGCGGATGTAACAAACGATATATTAAAACCTGCAGCAATGTTTTTAAATTACCCGGTTATTACTTCCGGAGAATATGCACACAGGGGATCTTTTAAACAGCTTCTTGGCGGAAATGAGACGGAGGAACTGTTAGAATTGCTTTCACTGGAAAAACAGGTCACAGAGCACACACCGCCGGCATTTATCTGGCATACCTATACAGACCAGTCGGTTCCGGTGCAGAACTCGCTGCTTTTGATCGGTGCAATGAAAAAATATGAGATCCCGGTTGAGTTCCATATGTATCCGGTCGGGAAACATGGACTCAGTACCTGCAGCAGGCTCACAGCAATGCGGGATGGTACAGGAATCCAGCAGGAGTGCGAGAGCTGGCTGCCGTTGGCAAAGAGGTGGCTGATCGCACTCCGGGATAAGTAAAAAATTATTTTACAATAATTTTTACAAATTTCTTTTTACCACGTTTTACCATGAGTCCGTCAGCACCGAAGGAATCTGCATTGTAAGTGGTCTGGATGTCTGTTATTTTTTCATCGGCAACTGAGACACCACCCTGCTGTGCGGCACGTCTTGCGTCGGAGCGGGATGGAGCAAGTTCTGCTTTTACTAAAAGTGCAAGGATATCTAAGTCTCCATCTGCAAAGTCAGCAGCAGTCAGTTCTAAGGTTGGCATGTGGGCAGAATCGCCACCACCTGCGAATAAAGCGTGGGAAGCTTCTTTTGCCTTGTTTGCTTCCTCTTCACCGTGTACCAGTTTCGTCAGCTCAAATGCAAGAATTTCTTTTGCCTGGTTAAGCTGTGCGCCTTCCCAGCTTTCCATTGCATCGATTTCTTCTAATGGAAGGAATGTCAGCATACGGATGCATTTTAATACGTCTGCATCAGAAACGTTTCTCCAGTACTGGAAGAAGTCAAACGGAGAAGTCTTGTTCGGATCAAGCCATACAGCACCGGACTGTGTTTTACCCATTTTTTTGCCTTCGGAATTTAAAAGAAGGTTGATGGTCATCGCGTAAGCGTCTTTTCCGAGTTTTCTACGGATCAGCTCGGTACCGCCTAACATGTTGCTCCACTGGTCATCACCGCCGAACTCCATGTTACAGCCGTATTTCTGGTATAAGGTGTAGAAGTCGTAGCTCTGCATGATCATGTAGTTAAACTCTAAGAAACTTAACCCTTTTTCCATACGCTGTTTGTAGCATTCTGCGGTCAGCATACGGTTAACGGAGAAATGAGCGCCGACTTCACGCAGTACGTCAATGTAATTTAAGTCCATCAGCCAGTCTGCGTTGTTTACCATAAGTGCTTTTCCATCGGAAAAATCGATGAAACGGCTCATCTGTTTCTTGAAGCAGTCACAGTTGTGCTGGATCGTCTCCGGTGTCATCATCTGGCGCATGTCGGTACGGCCGGATGGATCCCCGATCATGGCAGTTCCGCCGCCGATTAAGGCGATTGGTTTGTTGCCTGCCATCTGGAGACGTTTCATTAAGCATAATGCCATGAAGTGTCCTACATGAAGGCTGTCTGCGGTCGGGTCAAAACCAATGTAAAAAGTAGCTTTTCCGTTGTTGATCAGATCTTTGATCTCTGCTTCGTCAGTTACCTGGGCGATCAGGCCTCTGGCAACTAATTCATCGTATAATGTCATAATTATAAATCCTCCTGAAAATAAAATTGCATTAAAAAATCCCCGTCCCAAAAAGGACGAGGATAAAACTCGTGATACCACCTTTGTTCGCAGGCAATTCACATTGCCTGCCTCATCGAGTGTCCGACAACACTCAGGCGCTTGTAACGTGCGCCGCTACGTCACAGCCTACTATCGCATCCTTAGAAATACGAATTTGGTGTGAAGCTCGGGGATGTATTCGAAATAAGTTTTCCGTGCACCTCTCATCGACCGGTTGCTTTCTGTCCGTTCCGCTTATTTTTACTTCTTCCCGTCAAAGCTGTTGTTCTGCTTCAATTAACGCCATTATAGACGCGGTGCGTCGGATTTGTCAAGAAAATATTTTTTTAAAGACGGCGACCTTTTTTCTTTTTCATGCGTCTAATCTATGTAAAGGTTCAGTGGTCAGAATGTTGCCACGGAATCATGCAAAGAGCATGAAAACATTGTATACTCAGAGGTAAAAAACGACATGGGATATACAATGACATGCCTTCTATGAGCTCAGAAGAAACAACAGAATATACAGGATTGTAAGCCGGCGGAAAGGAAAGTTATGAAAAAAGAAGAATTGGGAGAGCTGATCATCGCATCCGAGGATATGATGTATCATGTGGCAAAAACGCTTCTGTACTGTGATGCGGACTGCGCAGATGCGATCCAGGAAACGATCGTGAAAGCATTTTCCAAACTGCATACATTAAAATCGGATGTCTATGCGAAGACATGGCTGACAAGGATTCTCATCAATGAATGTTATACCGTGATGAGGAAAGAGAAGAAAGTGGTGTCGCTTGAGGATTATCAGATGGAGGAGCGTGCGGCAGAGACAAAAGATTATTCGGAATTATATGAGGCGATCAGCCGTCTGTCAGAGGATGCGAGGCTTTCTGTCACACTGTATTACATGGAGGGGTACAGTGTGCGGGAGATAGCGGGGATCTTAGGTGTGACAGAGAGCGCCGTAAAGAACCGTCTGTCGCGTGCGAGGGCGAAACTGAAAAACGAATTGGAACAGGAAAACAGTTACGGAATGGAGAGTTGAGTATGAATATTGAAAATATGGAACAGGAATTTCCGAAAATGCCACAGAGCATGCGGGATATGATAGAAAAAGAAGTGGAAAAACAGGTAAAAGTGACACCGCAGAGAGGTTATTTTTCCCTGAAAAAAGCGGTAGTGGCGTCACTGGCGGCAACGTTTGTACTTGGAACGACGATTTTTGCGGGTACAAAATTATATCGCATGAGCAGCAGTCCGCAGGGTAATTACGGTATGACGACTAAAATTGAAAAAACGGATGCGACAGAAAATACAGAAAAAATAGATCCGGCACCGCAGCTTGCAATGAAATTATCTTATCTGCCGGATGGAATGACAGAGACGGAAGAAGGAAAATACAGCTATGAACAGACACCGGGGCAGGGAGGTATCTCGATTGTATTTTATCAGATGGATACCGGTGATGAGGCATTTTGGATGCAGGATCATTATGTGACGGAAAGTGAAAATATACAGGTTGGAAACCACGATGGTGTCTATGAAAAAATGCAGAATATTGTGGGTGATGACTCTGCATTTGACCAGATGATCTATGTAACTTATCCGGAATATCATTATGTCATGCAGATGTATGTCGGTCATGATGTGACAAAAGAGGAGGCCTGCAAGGTTGCAGAGGGCATTATTTTAGCACCGTCGGAGGAACTTGCGGATGGCACGGTGATAAGTCCATATAACTGGAGCGATTATGAGGATGCTATGGCGGAGAATAGCGGTGAGGATGAGGCGTTAAAGACGACAGCCACTGCGGAGGAGATGAAAAATCTGCATAAGATCGGCGAGGAATTTGCTGTGACGGGAGAAACTGATGGAGAATCACAGAATCTGCGGATCAAAGTGACGGATGTGAAAGTGACGGATGATGTCGCAATCCTTGATCCGGTTTTTATGGATCGTGATATGCTGGACGTGGATGAAAATGGAAAACTTCTTCCGGATACGATTTCTTACATCAAAGCCGGAGACGGCATCAATACGCTCGATGAGGTCATAAGCAGCAGGGAGGTACCACGGAAACTGGTATACGTTACATTAGAGTATACCAATGCCGGGGAAACAGAATTGACGGATGTTTTATTCTTTAGTTCGGTCATGAAGATAAGGGAAGAAAACGAAGTTTACGAGATCTGCGGCGGGGAACAGCCAAAAGAGGGGGATGCATGGGATACAGTCCAGGCGGACAGCAGCAGTTTAGAGTATGGTGAAGAGATGGCATATTACGATGTGACCGGCGGAGAGAGGGGAAATAATTATTTTGGCAGCATCAAAGCCGGGGAGACAAAGATATTGCATGTGGGGTTTGTTGTGGATGAAGATGCACTGCCGTATCTTTATCTGAATACCGGTACTTCCGGCAGCACATATATGTTTACGGAGGAGGATTTAGAGCAGGGACTGGTGGATATCCGGCAGTAAAAAATGAATATGGAGAATCTGTAAAAGGAGAATAGCACTTGAAAATTATATCTTTGGATAGATTTTCAGGTGCTTTTTGTAAGAAAAAGGCATTGGGAGTTATTGTGCTGATACGTTAGAATTTCGCAGTGGAGTAAACAAAGTATTTATGATAAAATCAAATAAGATTTTAATTTGAATGTGAGAGGAAGATATTTATGTATAAAGTATATAAAGGTGATTCTTGTGATTTTTATAAGAAACACAGGGAAGAAGTGAAGGGTAAGGCAAAATTGGTTTATCTTGATCCACCGTATAATTCAAAAAGAAATAGGGGAGCTAGAAAATATTACAATGATAGTAATATGTTGTGGTCGCTTTTTATTAGTAATATAATTAATTATTCATATGAGATGTTAAGTAATGAAGGATTTTTGGCCATTTCAATAAATCAAACAGAATTATTTAATTTAAAGGGAATTGTAGATGAATATTTTGGAGATGAAAATTTTATTGGCTTATTTCCTGTAAAAATTCGGCATAAAGAGAGACAACTTATGATAAATGCAACTTTTCATGATGTATATGAATATTTGCTAATCTATCGAAAAAACAAACATCAGCGTTTTATATGTGAGAATAAACCAGCAAATATTGAAAAATTTTGTTATCAAATTAGAATTTTAAACGAAAATTGTAGAAAAGAAGAGATTAATGGTAAACAAGTTGAAATATATGATAAAGGAATGTATGAAATTGCCAAAGTGGAACCGTCAGAAGCTAATTTGAGGAGATATATAATAGCGGGTAAACTAAAAACAGCAAATTGGTCTGGCGAGTGGTTTGAAAATAATTTGCGTTCATTAGGAAGTGATAAGCTTGTTAAGGTGTATGGTTTGGAAAATGAGGGATTGGGTTATAGATGGTTTCAGACACAAGGTGATAAACGTAATAGTGGTGTTTATTTTCAATCAACTTTATGTGCAGGAAGGCCAATTCTTCCAACTAATGATTTAGATTATACTGAAATAGTTCCTAATATATATAAAGAGGGAGGTGAGGGTTGCGATTTTAAGGATTCAAAGAAACCAGAAAAATTATTGGAATGGATTATTAATATAACAACTAATAAAGGCGATTTGGTAATAGATTTATTTGGAGGAAGTGGGACAACGATAGATGTTTGCTTGAAAAATAATAGAAATTGTATCATTGTTGAAAAGCATTTAGAACCATATAATATAATTAAAAGACGTGTGAATAATATAATTAAAGAATGTAATAAAAATGTTTTAATTGAGTATATGGATGTGTAGGGAGGAAAATAGAGTGATAGAGTATTTAGTAGATGGAAATTTGATAGAAATTCAAGAGCCACCAAGAATGAATTATGGAAAGTTCTTAGCTTTAAAAGGGTATAATTTATTTGGTGTAGGTCAGCAAGCAGTACATAATGCTGGATCAAGTATTATGAATGATACACCAACCTTTAAAAAGAAAGTTGTCGAATTTATAAATCAGTATATTGAGTTTAATACAGAAGAATTTCCTGAATTGATAAAAAATGGAAAAGAATATTTTTATGAACAACAAAGGCAGTATTTAATTAGATTTGAAAAAGATAAAGAATTCAGAAAAGAATGTTTGCAAAATATCTTTTCAAAGCCGTTTGTTTTTAAAAATGAAATACGGTGTTCAAATTTTGAGATAGCAATTATGCTGTATTTTATGAAAGAGTATAATTATTTGCTGTCAACTAAGGTAGAACATCAGTTTACAAAAGATAAAATGTTAGAGTTTTATTCTGATTCAGATGCTTTATTAGATGCAATATATGACAAATTAATTACTGAAGAAAACGTGGGATATTTATTAGATGTATGCTATGGAAGATATTATTTTTTAGAACTACATTTTAAATACAAATCAGATGTTGATAATAAAATAAGAAATACGCCAATGTCAATTATTAATGAATTTTTTGAAATAGGACTTATGAAAACAGGTAAAAATGTTCTTGAATCTGATGAACAATATGATAATATTTTTCAAAAGAAAGTAGATGAAAGCGAAGGTTATTCAATACAGGCAGATGTAGATGCGGCAAATAATAGAAAACCAGAATTAAATGAAAATAGTAGCAGTCGCTATAAGACAAATACAAGATTAGCAAAGACAGTAATAAAAAAGCATGGGTATGCTTGTGAAATTGATGATAGACATATTTCATTTATTAATAGTAAAGGGAAACAATATATGGAAGCACATCATCTTATACCTATGTCGAATCAGGAAAATTTTCTACCGGTTAATATTGACAGAGAGGAAAATATAGTTTGTATATGTCCAAATTGTCATAGAGCTATACATTATGGTAGTAATGAAGAGAAAAAGGAAAGATTATGTAAACTGTATGATATAAGAGGAAATGGATTGAAATCAAGTGGAATAAATATAGATAAGGGGGGATTATTAAAGCTTTATAAAATTGATCAATAGAATAATTATTTTTAATATAATTATAAACGGGTTTCTCTAACAAATCCATATCACCACCTCCAAAACAATATGCTAACAAATCAAGTCATTGTT
>OMGN01000441.1_pt1 | contig 29993 bp, 27 predicted proteins | sample 1674111 | NCBI WGS metagenome assembly OMGN01 (sample SAMEA103958143, study PRJEB25191) | human gut metagenome | biome: human-associated habitat [ENVO:00009003]; feature: intestine environment [ENVO:2100002]; material: feces | place: Germany | collected 2013/2015
TATTACTCAGTATTTTAAATTTATTTCTAACAATATGTGTTGCGGAATTAAGGTATAATATACATTTATTCCACCTCTAAGTTTCAGAAAAAGCATTAAAAAGCTGTCACTTTCACGTCTTTTCATCGGGCAGAAGAAAGCGGAAAAATTGGCACTATTTTTTTCATTAGTCCAATCAAAATAGCCTTTTTTTCAGTATAACTATGTTGCACCAAGGCCAGCACTTCTTCCCGCACATGTTCATAATCATCAACAGATGCCTTTTCACGCTTTATCTTTTCACCGATTACAGAATCCAAAAGTCCATCCCCAGGCCCTCCCACAATGTACACTTCTCCCCCATCCCCCATGACTCCCACTTCCAGGGTGAGCATACAAGCTTCAGACAAGGTAATCAAACAATGAGTATTCGTCGGATACACCTCACCCAAACGTACTATGAACATATCAGTTTCCCTTGTGTCGCGTTTCAACCTGCAATCAGATGATTGCACATATATTTCCGCCACACGCTTACTATATTCCATAGCATTCTCCGGATGACGTGCATTAGCAGCAGATATCATAACCATACGGGACACTCTATACTTTGCCGCCAGGTCCGCAATATTCACTGTCCCCGATATATTCGTTTGAATTGCCTCCGATACAAAATCATCCATCAGTTGTACATGCTTATACGCAGCAGAATGAAAAACAAGTTGAGGACGTGTTTCTTCAAATATAGCCTCCATACGCGTACGGTTAGCAACATCTGCAACCAATACACGGACCTCCAGATTCTTCCAATGATCAGACAATTCCAACTGTACATCATACAATGGGGATTCTGCCTGATCTACCAGAATCAACTGATAAGGATTCAGTGTAGCCAACTGGCGGACGATTTCCCTTCCTACAGCTCCCGCCGCTCCCGTAACCATTACTCTACGCCCCTCGATATGGGCCGTAATTTTACGCACGTCAACTTGTACCGGTTCTCTACGGAGCCAATCTTCTATTTGAATGTCCTTTATCAGTCCATCGTCCATACAATCGCTTAAGGGAGGAACGGTCATTACATGAATATCATGAGAGAACAGTTTATCCAGCATTCCGGAATTTTCCAAATCCGACACCTTGCTTGGAGAGATAATGATTGTATCCACTTTCTTTTTCTTTAGACGGTCAAACAGCTGCTCATCATTGGGATATACCCTGCATCCCATCGTATGTTTACCTATCATATCAGGTTCGTCCGAAATAAAGCCACGCAGGCGATAATGATTATTACGACTAACTCTCAAGGATTTTGCAACATTGACTCCAGTCCCATGGAATCCATAAATAAAAACATTCACGCAATGACGTGCATCAAAAGCAATAGCTTCATAAAGCATCTTCACAGCAATGCGCATACAAGCCATCAGAGAGAAGGTGAACATATATGCCATAAACAGAATGCTGTTCGGCAAAGTTTCTCCAAGCCCCGAAACAGACCAACAGTAATTCCCTAAAAACAGTACAGCATAGCTTATCGTAAGACTCCAAAACACACGATAAATATCCACAAAAGAGGAAAAACGGATAACACCCACATAAGTACGGAGAATATGAAAGAAACAGACATTACACAAGACAGCCAAAATGGTCAGCCATACATACAAAGAAATTTCATAAGATACGGACGAAAGCCTATATTGCAAAAAACATGCAGAAAGCATGGAAATCACAACGATAATTACATCTACCAACAACACCGTCCATTTGGACGCTATGCGTGAAGAAAGATATTTATAATAGATTCTTAAATTCATAATCAGTATCAGACTTATTTGCTATAGGACCTACGACAAAGATGCTTCTTTTCGTTTTATTATCCAATTTTTATGGCAATAAAGTTCAGGACATTCAAATAGAAAATTATCCCACTAAAATATTTCTAAAAAAAACAGAGATTCTTTTTGCCTTTTCAAATAAAGATGTACCTTTGCACCCCGTAAACAAAAGCTTATTGCCGCTATAGCTCAGTTGGTAGAGCAACGCATTCGTAACGCGTAGGTCGCCAGTTCAAGTCTGGCTAGCGGCTCGATATTCAAGCACTGATTATCTGGAATAATCAGTGCTTTTTCTTTTCAAGAATTGTTAGAATAAAAAACGCTCTTCTACGAATATATTTGCATAAAACACAATGCCCTTCCAAACAGTTTAATCCATAGCCGCATAATTATCCCAAAGCAAGTAAAGCTAGTTTAAAACAGCACCATCTGATTACAATGATAACTTGAAACATATAGGCACATTATTAAAAACATAATACACCTTATATTATACATAGTAAATCCCAATATTTGCGGCAACTTTTCAATAACCCGATTTTTCAATCTTAAATAAAGGATTGAGGTGATTGAAGAACACAAGCCAAAATCAAAAGGCTACCATAGGTTTCTATAACATACTATAAAAAAATGGAAAGAATCAAGTTATTTACAGCGGCTTTGCTGCTGGCGGCTATATCCGCAGGAAATGATGTGTGGGCGCTTTCCGATTCAAGAAAGAAAGACACGCGTCCGGTAGAATCACCCCAATTCTTCAGTGGAAACGCCAACCCGCTGTTGGATTTCATTTTTGTGGCCGACCCGACATCGGTGGAATACAACGGAAGGCTCTATGTGTATGGAACCAGTGACACCCAGCAACTGGACAGTGTGGGAAAAGACGGCAAAAACACATACCAATACATCCATTCACTGGTCATGCTGTCCACCGATGACATGGTAAACTGGACTTATCACGGACTGATTGAGGTAAAGGTCCTTTCGCCATGGGGTATAGCCTCATGGGCACCATCCATCGTATCGCGGGTGGAATCGGACGGTAAGACGTATGCTGGTGAACCAGTTCACCCAAGGATTAGGCCACTGCAGGGCTCCTTTCGACCCGGGTGCCGTGATAGATGACGAAGGTACAGGATGGGTTGTCATTCGGTGGAGGCGGAAAGGGGGAAGTCGGCACCGAGTACATGCCCGAAGATGCCCGCATTGTCCGCTTGGGCAAAGACCTGATTAGTCTGGACAGCGAGATAGTAGAGATAAAAGCTCCCTATCGTACATGACTTCGCACACGCCGCTCGACACCGACAACTGGCAGTATGTGGACAACTATTTCAAGAATCCCGGAGACTATTCATATGATAAGCACTACGCATTCGACCATCACTACAGATTCTCTCTGAAAAAAGCATGCTCCGACTATGTAGTTTCCAATAAAAAATGTATCTTGCGGAGATTTATTAAATACGATATGAACATGAAACCCTATCTAATCCCCTTCTTTGCAACTGTTGCACTGACCGCAACCGCTCAACAAAAAAACGAGATTACCAGCGTCCTCGAAATACTGGATGTAACCAACGGTAACCGGACTGTCGTAAAAGAATTTCCCTACCGGATTGAAGCTCCCAATTGGACGCCCGACGGGCAATGGCTGCTATACAACAGCGACGGAAAGCTTTACCGCCTTTCCCCCACCTCGCCTGCCGAACCGGAACTGATAAACACCGGATTTGCCCAAAACTGCAACAACGACCACGTCCTCTCGACCGACGGACAGCAGATAGCCATCAGCCACGGGACGAAAGAAGACTATAAATCGCGCATTTATACACTTCCCATCATGGGCGGCACTCCCCGTTTAATAACACCTATGGCTCCCAGCTACCTCCACGGTTGGAGCCCCGACGGCAAAGAGCTTGCCTATTGCGCCGAACGAAACGGCAACTATGACGTCTATACCATCCCGGCGGAAGGAGGTGAAGAAACCCGCCTGACCACTGCCGAAGGTCTGGATGACGGACCGGAATATTCCCCCTGCGGACAATACATCTGGTTCAATTCCGTACGCACCGGACTCATGCAAGTCTGGCGCATGAAGGCAGACGGCTCCGAACAGACTCAGATGACCTTTGACGAAACCCGTAACTCCTGGTTCCCCCACATCTCCCCTGACGGAAAATCCGTTGTATTCATCACCTACTACAAAGGTGACCTGGAACCGGGAGAGCACCTGGCAAACAAGAACGTAGAGCTGCGCCTAATGCCCGCAAACGGTGGAGAACCCAAGACATTGTTAAAGCTTTTCGGCGGACAAGGCACCATCAATGTCAACTCATGGGCACCGGACAGCAAACGCATAGCCTTTGTCAGCTATCGAATTAACTGATATGACTTGATGGTTTTCACTCCATTTTTTACTAACTTTGCCCGACTAAAGATGCAGTAAAACAAAATGGAAAAGAAGAAAATCATTATCGGAACATTCGTCGCACTGATTCTTATTGGAGCAGCTTGTGTAGGAACAGTATACTACTATCTGTTTGCCCCGCAATTCCATCCGAAAAAGACAGTCTATATCTATATAGACCGCGACGACACCGCCGACTCCATATATAATAAGGTGGAACAACAAGGCCATCCTCGAAGCTTCACCGGCTTCCGCTGGATGGCCCAATACAAGAAATATTCCGAAAATATACACACCGGACGCTACGCCATCCGGCCGGGGGAAAACGTATATCACGTATTCAGCCGTCTGTACCGCGGATATCAAGAACCTACGAACCTCACCGTCGGCAGCGTACGCACACTGGACCGGCTGGCACGCAGCGTAGGCAAACAGCTCATGATAGACTCCGCCGAAATAGCCGGATTGATGAACGACTCCGCATTCCAACAAAAACTGGGATACAACAAAGAGACCCTGCCCTGCCTCTTCATCCCCGAAACCTACCAAGTCTATTGGGACATGAGTGCAGAAGAGTTCTTCGAAAGAATGCAAAAAGAGCACCAGAAGTTCTGGAACCAGGAACGCTTAGACAAAGCCACCGCCATCGGAATGACCCCGACGGAAGTCTGCACCCTCGCCTCCATCGTCGAGGAAGAGACAAACAACAATCCCGAAAAACCAATGGTGGCAGGGCTCTACATCAACCGCCTGCACACCGGCATGCCTCTGCAAGCCGACCCTACCATCAAATTTGCCTTGCAGGACTTCGGCTTGCGGAGAATTACGAATGCCCATCTGGCAGTAGAATCCCCCTACAATACCTATCTCAACACCGGACTACCTCCCGGTCCCATACGCATCCCCTCACCCATCGGGCTGGATGCTGTGCTGAACCATACGAAACACAACTACCTCTACATGTGTGCCAAAGAGGACTTCTCGGGCACCCATAACTTTGCATCCAATTATGCCGAGCACATGAAAAATGCAAGAAAATATTGGAATGCATTAAACGAAAGAAAGATTTTTAAGTAATTTGCTGATAAAATAAAAGCAAAATCCTATATTTGCGTCAAATATTAATCCATGACTAACACTTAAATATTCAGATATGAGCAAGCAACTCTTACTTGGCGATGAAGCCATTGCACAAGCTGCATTAGATGCCGGACTTTCGGGTGTATATGCCTATCCCGGCACTCCTTCTACGGAAATCACCGAATATATTCAGATGGCACCGATTACTGCCGAAAAGAACATCCATAACCGCTGGTGCTCTAACGAGAAAACTGCGATGGAGGCTGCCCTGGGCATGTCCTTTGCAGGCAAGCGTTCACTGGTGTGCATGAAGCACGTGGGTATGAACGTAGCTGCCGACTGTTTCATCAATTCCGCCATTACCGGAGTAAAAGGCGGTCTGATAGTCATTGCTGCCGACGACCCCAGTATGCACTCTTCACAGAATGAGCAGGACAGCCGTTTCTATGGCGACTTCTCCCTCATCCCGATGTACGAACCAAGCAACCAGCAAGAAGCATACGACATGGCGTACAACGGATTCAGCTTCTCCGAACAGACCGGCGAACCCATCCTGATGCGCATGGTTACGCGCCTGGCACACTCCCGTTCCGGCGTAGAGCGCAAGGAGCAACAACCGCAGAATGAGATTTCCTTCAGCGAAGACCCGCGTCAGTTCATCCTCCTGCCGGGTAATGCACGCAAACGTTACAAAGCATTGCTGCAACGCCAGGACGAATTTATCAAAGCTTCTGAAAACTCCGCTTACAACAAATATACCGACGGCCCCAACAAAAAGCTGGGTATCGTGGCATGTGGCATCGGCTACAACTACCTGATGGAGAACTATCCCGAAGGTTGCGAATATCCGGTACTGAAAATCGGACAATACCCGTTGCCCAAGAAACAGCTGATGCAGCTGGTAGAAGCATGTGACGAGATTCTGGTACTGGAAGACGGACAACCGTTCGTAGAAAAACAGCTGAAAGGCTATCTGGGCATCGGCATCAAAGTAAAAGGCCGTTTGGACGGCACTCTTTCACGAGACGGAGAGCTGAACCCGGACAGCGTGGCACGTGCCGTAGGCAAGGAGAACAAGGCTGAATTCAGCGTTCCTTCTCTGGTAGAGATGCGCCCGCCCGCTTTGTGCGAGGGTTGCGGCCATCGCGACATGTACACGGTGCTGACCCAAGTATTGAAAGAAGAATATCCCACTTATAAGGTGTTCAGCGACATTGGTTGCTACACGCTGGGAGCCAATGCCCCATTCAACGCCATTAACTCTTGCGTGGATATGGGCGCCTCCATCACCATGGCGAAGGGTGCTTCGGATGCCGGCCTGCATCCTGCCGTAGCCGTCATCGGCGACTCCACCTTCACCCACTCGGGCATGACGGGACTGCTGGATTGCGTCAACGAAAACGCCGACGTCACCATCGTCATCTCCGACAACGAAACCACCGCCATGACCGGAGGACAAGATTCTGCCGGCACCGGACGTCTGGAAGCCATCTGCGCCGGCATCGGTGTAGCTCCCGAACACATCCGCGTCGTAATGCCCTTGAAGAAAAACTACGAAGAGATGAAGCAAATCATCCGGGAAGAAATCGAGCACCACGGCGTATCCGTCATCATCCCCCGCAGAGAATGTATCCAAACATTAGCACGCAAAAAAAGAAACAAGTAAAGCCATGAAAAAAGACATCATACTTTCCGGCGTAGGAGGACAAGGTATCCTCTCCATCGCCACCGTAATCGGCAAAGCAGCCCTCAAGGACGGACTCTACATGAAGCAGGCAGAAGTACACGGCATGAGCCAGCGAGGCGGCGACGTGCAGTCCAACCTGCGCATCAGCGACCAACCCATCGCTTCGGACCTCATTCCCACAGGAAAATGCGACCTCATCATCTCCCTGGAACCGATGGAAGCACTGCGCTACCTCCCCTACCTCAGCCCCGAAGGTTGGCTGGTGACCAATGAAGCCCCCTTCATCAACATTCCCAACTATCCGGCAGAAGAAGACATCAAGGCCGAAATCAACAAGCTGCCGCATAAAATCATGCTGAACGTAAACGAAGTGGCAAAAGAAGTCGGCTCTCCCCGCGTAGCGAACATCGTACTGCTGGGCGCCACCATCCCCTTCCTCGGCATCGACTACGCAAAGGTGCAAGACAGCATCCGCGAAATCTTCCAACGCAAGGGCGACGCCATTGTAGAGCTGAACCTCAAAGCGTTGGCTGCCGGCAAAGAGATTGCTGAAAAACTGATGTAAACTATAATTGACTCTAAATTTCAACATACCATGAATAACAAATACTGGGAAGAAGAGATTGAAACGATGCCCCGTGAGCAGTTGCGCGAACTGCAACTGCAACGGTTAAAAAAGACTGTCAGCATTGCCGCCAACTCTCCTTATTATAAAAAGGTATTCCAAGAGCATGGCATCACTGCCGACAGCATCCGGTCTATAGAAGACATACGTAAGATACCGTTTACTACCAAGGCCGATATGCGCGCCAATTATCCTTTTGGATTAGTAGCAGGCGATATGCGTGAGGACGGAGTACGTATCCATTCTTCCAGTGGCACTACGGGCACGCCGACGGTCATCGTACACTCCCAACACGATTTGGACTCTTGGGCTAACTTAGTGGCACGCTGCCTCTATATGGTAGGTATCCGTAAGACGGATGTTTTCCAAAACAGCTCCGGTTACGGCATGTTCACCGGAGGACTGGGCTTTCAGTATGGAGCCGAACGTCTGGGTGCGCTGACTGTTCCTGCCGCTGCCGGAAACAGCAAGCGTCAGATAAAGTTCATCACCGACTTCAGGACCACTGCCCTGCATGCCATTCCCAGCTATGCCATCCGCTTGGCAGAGGTATTCCAGGAAGAAGGGATGGACCCCGCCGGCACAAGTCTGAAAACGCTTGTTATCGGTGCCGAACCCCACACAGACGAGCAACGCAGAAAGATTGAACGCATGCTTGGCGTCAAAGCCTATAACAGCTTTGGTATGACTGAAATGAACGGTCCCGGCGTAGCCTTCGAGTGCACCGAACAAGACGGCATGCACTTCTGGGAAGATTGCTACCTGGTCGAAATCATTAACCCGGAAACCGGCGAACCCGTACCGGAAGGTGAAATCGGCGAACTGGTACTGACAACGCTGGACAGAGAGATGATGCCCCTCATCCGCTACCGTACACGCGACCTTACCCGCATCCTGCCCGGCAAGTGCCCTTGCGGACGTACCCACATCCGTATAGACCGCATCAAAGGCCGTAGCGACGATATGTTCATCATCAAGGGAGTCAATATCTTCCCCATGCAGGTGGAAAAGGTGCTGGTACAATTCCCCGAATTGGGCAGCAATTACCTCATCACGCTCGAAACGGTCAATAACCAGGATGAGATGATTGTGGAAGTTGAACTTAGCGACCTCTCTACTGACAATTACATCGAGCTGCAAAAGATTAGCAAAGCCATTACCCGCCAGCTGAAAGACGAGATTCTGGTAACTCCGAAGTTACGGTTGGTAAAGAAAGGTTCCTTGCCGCAGAGCGAAGGAAAAGCCGTCAGGGTAAAAGACTTACGGGACAACAAATAAACTTAAAAAAACTCTTTTCAAAACAGACCATCTGTTCACCCGATACAGATGGTCTGTCTTGTATAAACACATCATCTATCTTCCCTTGACACATCATCTGTTTCAGCATCACGTATCATCGTTTCACAATCACCCACATCCGCATAAAACGAAAGAGGAACGGTTATCCAAACAGATTACCGTTCCTCTTTTATAGAAAGCCGCACCGATGATGTGATGAAACTCCGTATGACATGATTTGAGTGCTCCTCCTCTTTGTAATCCACCGACTCAAGAGTTACCCCGAAGGGCGTGGCCCGCCATTGAGAAGCGAAGCTTGTCTCGGTATTTCATAAAAATTGATGAGTTTCCCGATCCAATCAATGCGGCTATTTTTTCTATAACAAAGGTAATGAGTTTCTATGAAAGAAACAAGTAAAAGCAGTAAATTGTTTCAAGTCCTTTTCAAGTTTTAACCCCTCCCCGGAGTATCAGAAAACAAAAAGTGCTGACTACCAAAAGAGTAATCAGCACCTCGTAATTTATCTGCTAACTGTTTTTATGCAGCCTTTGCTTTAGCAACGATAGCCTTGAAAGCTTCCGGATGGTTCATCGCTAAATCAGCCAACACTTTGCGGTTGATTTCGATACCAGCTTTGTGCAAAGCGCCCATCAGCTTAGAGTAAGACATACCTTCCAGACGAGCGGCAGCGTTGATACGCTGAATCCACAAAGCACGGAAGTTTCTCTTCTTGTTCTTACGGTCACGGAACGCATAGGTCAAACCTTTTTCCCAAGTATTCTTGGCAACGGTCCAAACGTTCTTTCTTGCACCAAAGTAACCTCTGGTCAATTTCAAAATTTTCTTTCTTCTTGCTTTAGAAGCAACATGATTTACTGATCTTGGCATAGTTTTACTTGTTTTTGAATGTTAGCGCCGTTACTTCACGCAGCGGACTTAAAGCTAATGCATTCGGTTAATAACTTTAATACTTTTGTACGCTTTTCAATTACTTCATTGCTAAGAGCTCTTTCACCTGGCTTACATCTGTTGTACTAACAAGTGTAGAGTAGCACAAGTTTCTTTTCTGCTTCTTAGTTTTCTTAGTCAGGATGTGACTATGAAAAGCGTGCTTTCTTTTGATTTTACCTGTTCCGGTAAGAGTAAATCTCTTTTTAGAACCGGAGTTAGTCTTCATCTTTGGCATCTTTTTTAAACTTTTTAATTATTAAATTATATGGCAACGCACTATACCTATGGCGTTACTCACTTCTTTATTCTTCTTCGGTTTCAGCCGACGCAGCCTTTGGCGCATCTTCTGCAGGCTTGGGAGCCGCGCTCTTCTTAGGTGCCGCCACTTTCTTCGGAGAGAGCTGGATTGTCATTCTCTTTCCTTCCAAAACCGGCATCTGGTCTACCTTCGCATAGTCTTCCAAATCATTGGCAAAACGGAGCAGCAACACTTCACCTTGCTCTTTGAACAAGATGGAACGTCCTTTAAAGAATACGTAGGCCTTTACCTTGTCACCATCTTCCAAAAAGCCTTTAGCATGCTTCAACTTGAAGTTATAGTCATGGTCATCTGTCTGAGGTCCAAAACGTATTTCCTTCACGTTCACTTTTACCTGCTTTGCCTTTTGCTCTTTCTGACGCTTCTTTAACTGATAAAGAAATTTAGAATAATCAATAATACGACAAACAGGGGGTTGTGCATTTGGAGAAATCTCCACGAGATCCGCTTCATGTTCTTCAGCAAGTCTTAAAGCCTGCGCTATCGGATACACTTTTGGTTCTACTTCATCGCCCACTATGCGGACTTCTTTGGCCCGGATTTGTTCGTTAATCCGATGTTGCCCTTTTAAGCTGTCATTCTTCATTAAATAACGTTTACTTCCAGTTTGTTTCTTATTTACTATTCCCAAATTAATGTTTTTGTTAAGTAAAAGCGAACTTTAGAACATCTAATATATGCTATGCTTCTACAATTGGGCGCAAAGTTACCATTTATTTATCATATTCTGAACTTCTTCGTTCATTTTTTTGGCAAATTCTTCAAATTTCATGGTTCCTTTATCACCTTCTCCCTGCTTGCGGACAGCAACTTCCTTGTTTTCAGCCTCCTTTTCACCTACAACCAGCATGTACGGAATACGCTTCATCTCATTGTCACGAATCTTACGACCAATCTTTTCATTGCGCTCATCCACAATGGCACGGATGTCATATCGCTTCAAGTATTGTTTCACTTCATGCGCATAGTCGTTGAACTTCTCGCTGATAGGCAGGATGGCAACCTGGTCAGGAGTCAGCCACAACGGGAACTTACCGGCCGTATGCTCAATAAGCACAGCCACGAAGCGTTCCATGGAGCCGAACGGAGCACGGTGAACCATTACGGGACGGTGCTTCTGATTGTCGGCACCGGTATATTCCAGCTGGAAACGTTCCGGCAGGTTGTAGTCCACCTGGATGGTACCCAGCTGCCAACGGCGACCGATGGCATCCTTCACCATGAAGTCCAGTTTAGGACCATAGAAAGCGGCTTCTCCATATTCTATTTTTGCCTTCAGCCCCTTTTCTTCACAAGCTTCGATGATGGCGCGTTCTGCTTTTTCCCAGTTCTCGTCGCTACCGATGTATTTTTCGCGGTTCACCTTGTCACGCAAGGAAATCTGTGCCTCGAAGTTCTCGAAGTCCATAGATTCGAACACGATGGAGATAATGTCCATGACACGGAGGAACTCATCCTTCACCTGGTCCGGACGGCAGAAGATATGCGCATCATCCTGCGTAAAGCTACGTACACGTGTCAGACCGTGCAACTCGCCACTCTGCTCGTAACGGCAAACCGTACCGAACTCTGCCAAACGCAAAGGCAGGTCTTTGTAAGAACGGGGTGAGTTCTTGTAAATCATACAGTGGTGAGGGCAGTTCATCGGTTTCAAGAAGTACTCTTCCCCTTCTTCCGGCGTATGTATGGGCTGGAAGGAGTCCTTACCATATTTTGCATAGTGTCCGGAAGTGATGTAAAGCAATTTGTTGCCGATGGGTGGACACATTACTTCCTGATAATCGTAACGGGCCTGGATGCGGCGCAAGAAATCCTGCAAGCGGATACGCAGTGCAGTACCTTTGGGAAGCCACATCGGCAATCCCTTACCTACGGTGTCAGAGAACATGAACAAGTCCATCTCCTTACCGATTTTACGGTGGTCGCGCTTCTTGGCTTCTTCCAGCAGAACAAGATACTCATCCAGCATCTTCTTCTTCGGAAAGGTGATACCATAGATACGGGTCATCATCTTACGGTCTTCTTGTCCACGCCAATAAGCACCGGCAACGGAAGTCAGCTTAATAGCCTTGATAGGAGCTGTGGTCATCAAGTGAGGGCCACGGCACAAGTCGGTAAATGCACCCTGCGTATAAGTTGTGATGTGGCCGTCTTCCAATTCGGAAATCAGCTCGCATTTATAAGTTTCTCCACGGTCACCGAACATTTTCAAAGCATCCGCCTTGGCAATGTCTTGTCTGACAACCGCTTCTTTCTTAGCCACCAGTTCAGCCATCTTTTTCTCAATGGCTGGCAGGTCAGCTTCCTTGATAGTCGTTTCACCCGGGTCCACATCATAGTAGAAACCGTTTTCGATAGCAGGACCTATACCGAACTGGATGCCCGGATAGAGTTCCTGCAAAGCTTCGGCCAGCAAGTGGGCACTGGTATGCCAAAAGGCATGCTTACCCTGCTCATCCTCCCATTTATAAAGAACCACTTCAGCGTCTTGCATGATAGGACGCCCCAAATCATAAATTTCTCCGTTCACGCCACAAGCCAGCACGTCTTGTGCCAATCGCGAACTGATGCTTTCTGCAATCTGCAGTCCCGTTACTCCTTCGTTATATTCACGAACAGAGCCGTCTGGAAATGTTATCTTTATCATAGTTTATATGTATATTTCATTTTTCAGAACGCAAAAATAGCTAATTCTTTTTGATATTCTATTTTTTAGCAAAAAAATGTTATTCCCGTGTATCTGTAAACCTCTTTATGATATTATAGGCCGAGACAATGCCCAACTCTCCGGCTTTACTCAAATCGGCAATACCTTGTTTGTTATTCCCCAGGAAGATGTGCGTCAACCCACGGTTAAAGTATGCTTCAGCAAAATCGGGACTCAGCTCAATCGCCTTGTCATAATCCGCCAAGGCGGCACGGTAATCCTTCAGTAACGAAGACACATTGCCACGGTTATAATAGCCATAGACAAAATCAGGAGCCAATAGAATAACGTGATCCAGGTCATTCTTCACAACTTCATAATCGATGGCTGTCACTTCAGGCTTCTTCATTTCCGTTGTACCCGAAGTGGCACCTTCACTCATTGTGGCTTCGGCCTTTTTATATTCCAGTTGCTTATAACGCACCAAAGCACGCATAAAGTATGCCGGGAAGAAAGTGTCGTCCAACAAGATACTCTTTGTAAAGTCATCTATGGAACTGGCAAAATCCTGAACCAGATAGAAATCCAGACCTCTCATGAAACGTTTCTTGGCATTCTTCTCGTCAGCCACCACATCAGACGTATGAGCGTCTATCAAAGCAAAGTGGAAGCGTACTTGTTCCTCCGTCAACGGAGCTTCCATATTGGTGATGCGCAGTGGCTTCGGGAACAGTTTCGAATGGTTCAGTTCCTCAATATACTTATGATAATGTACGATACGCTTCACATCGCTCAGTTTCTCATAATAAGTCAAAGCATACATCGGCTCGAGCTTGATGGTCACATTCCGGTCTTGTACACGTCCGCGATAATCGCTCTTATAACGCTGGTCAGCTTCCGAATCGTCCGCTATTACAATTTTCCGATAATTTTCCATGTTCTTGTCGGATTTCTTACGGGTCTTCCCACCATCTCCATTGGAGTTTTCCGAGGAATTATCCGCAACATCCTTACTGTCGTCACCTTCCTTTTTGTCACCAGAAGAAACACCGTTACGCTTGTCTATCTGCATCTTCATGATTTTGAACTCATCCTGCTCGGCTCCCTTATGGTCGCCAATCTTTTTACGGGCTTCGGCACGCTGATAATAGCCGGCCATAAAGTTAGGATATTCTGCAATCACTTTGGAATAGTCACTGATAGCTCCCCGGTAATCCCCCGTCTGCGCACGTAACAAACCACGATTGAAGGTGGCCATCATGTTATCCGGTTCCATCTTCAACACAAAATCAAAATCCTCTATTGCCCGGTTGTCATCGCCCACCTGGGCACGCAGCAAACCGCGGTTGTAGTGCCCGAGAAAATTATTCGGATCAATATCCAAAGCCAAATCATAGTCACTCATGGCGCCTCTCAAATTATTCTGATGGAAACGCGCCAAGGCACGGTTGATATAGTTACCGGCATTCTTTGCACTCAGATGGATAGACTGGTCCAAATCAGCTTCAGCCTCTTTATACTTTCCCTGCTGGAGACGTACAATGGCTCTTGCCCCCCATCCGTCCGGGTCATAACGGTCCATATCAATGGCTTTGTCAAAATCACGCAAAGCTTGTATCGTATCGTTCTGTTTCAGGGAGACTTCTCCGCGCATCAAATAGGCACGCGTATATTTGGGGGCAATTGTCAGAAGCGTACCCAAATCTTCCTTAGCCGCCTCATAATCTTCTTTCTGAATATGGCAAAGGGAAAGATTATGCCAAAGCACCACATTCTCCGGATCGTATTTGATAGCGGTTTTATAATCTTCAATCGCCTCGTCAAACTTGTTCTGACGGATACGTGCCAATCCTCTGATCTGGTAAGCACCTACCACAAAAGGATTTCTTTGAATCGCAGCATCACAATCACTCTCCGCTCCCTGATAGTCATCCAAATTGATTTTTGCCAGTCCACGGAAGAAATAAGGCTCATATAAATAAGGTTTCGCGTTGATTACCTGATTAAAATATTGGATAGAAAGCACGTAATCCTCAAAATACAATGCATTCCGAGCAATGGTCATCACCCGTTCCGTATTGATTTGCGCATACAACAATGTGGGTAACAGCAAAATAGCTGTCAGTATTTTTCTTATCATCTTGTTTTATAAATGCTTGTAAACGAAACAAAAGTAACGTTTTTCGTTTACTTGTCGGGATTAGCGGAACACTTTTTATATTTTTTGAGCCTTTTATACCATATTATATGGTTAAACTTATTTCTTTACGGTTTTCACCTTATAAGTGCAGTGTGCTTTGCCTTTCAACATGGCATTCAGTTTTCCTTTAATCATCTGCTTGCGTAACGGAGACAAATGGTCGATGAACATCTTTCCTTCCAGATGGTCGAACTCGTGCTGCATCACGCGTGCCAGGTAACCTTCGATAATCTCATCGTGCGGTTCCAAGTTCTCGTCCAGGTATTGCACGCGTATTTTGTTGCCACGCTTCACTGATTCATGAATTCCTGGAAGGCTCAAGCAACCCTCGTCCATAGAAACTTCCTCACCGGACACTTCCAGAATATGGGCATTGATATACGCCTTGCGAAAATCTTTATATTCTGGCAAATCATCAGACAAGACATCCAGATTAATGGTTACTACGCGGATAGGCAAACCTATTTGCGGTGCAGCAAGTCCCACACCTTCAGCATTGTCCATCGTTTCGAACATATTCTCAATAAGTTCTTTCAAATTCGGATAGTCCGGGGCAATATCCTCTGCTACCTTTCTCAATACGGGCTGGCCGTACACATAAATGGGTAAAATCATTTCCTTTACTACAAATTACTAATTACAAATTACTTTCTATACATTATAAAAAAGAGAAACGTTTGTTCTCTAAATAAGTTTGCAGAATAATAGTTGCACTGATTTCATCCACCAGTGCTTTATTTTGGCGGTCTTTCTTTTTCAATCCGGCCTCAAGCATCGTCCGATGAGCCAGAACAGAAGTAAAACGCTCGTCTACATATTCAACCGGCATGTCAGGCAGTTTCTTCTTCAGCGAACGGACAAAAGGTTCGATATTCTTCATATTTTCCGAAGCCTCATTGTTCATCTGCTTAGGAAAGCCTACCAAGATACGCTCTACCGGCTCCTTAGCCACATAATCAAGAAGAAACTGCAACAATTGGTGTGTAGGCACAGTTGTCAGTCCATTCGCAATCATCTGCAATGTATCACTCACGGCTATTCCCGTGCGTTTCCGACCGTAGTCTATGGCTATTATTCTACTCATAATGGGCTACAAAATTACGATTAAAATTTGAATTCCGCCGTTAATCTTACATATATAATACAGAAAAAGGGATGTCTGATAGTATCAAACATCCCCTCCTCTGATTTTTTCACTAATTATTTCAAATGAATTTTGTATGTCAACCCTCCACTGAAATATTTCATCCTCTGCATTTCCACCTGCACATGCAGATGCTTGAACAACAGATAAGTGGCTCCCAAGGCAAAGTCCTTGGAGTCATATTCCGCTATCATCCTTAACTGCGGATGAAAGGACGGATTGTAGGTGACACCCAGTGCAAAGCCATTCAGCTTGTACTCCTTGCGGTCATTATACAGATAGGAAAGATGCACGCCAACCTCCTCTTTACCCGCAACGGGTATCTGCTTGGAAGCGGCAATATAGAAACGGCTGTAATAGCCGTTACCTTCCGTAGTGCTAACTTGACCGCCGCCAGAGGAAGTGAACGGGTCAGATGTCCCCAGCACCACGGCCGGCATGTATTTCCAGAACTGCCCCTCCTTCAACACACGCAGTCGGGCAGAAAAGTAACGGTCCTGGTTCGTGAATCCGCTGTACCCGTATGGCTTCAATCCTAACGCCTCCGCCTTGAAAAGTGTACACGTGTAGGCTATTTCCAGAAAGGGAAAGATAGTTACACTCAAGAAATAGTTGTAGGTATGATAGTACCAGGTGGGTGGTGTGAGCTCCTTGTTCAGGAAGTTACCGCCGACCATGAAGGTCTTGTCACGCTGCATCTCCGCAGAGGGTGCATGCAACAGCCCGGTCGTACCATACGTCAACTGGGAAAAGGCCGAAAGGGAAAGGCTGCAAAACAGAACAATAAAGAATAGCTTAAACTTCATCATCACATATAAATTCAGTCGCTGATAAAAAATGGGTTGCTTTATAACATACATCGGACATAGTACCAAAAAAAGGCGTCTGAGTCCCAGACGCCTTCATTTTTAGAGTCTATTTGTCACTTGGAGTATATTATTCCAGGATAACTACGCGGTTCAAGAAGTTCTTGCCGAACATATTGGCAGTACCACCGAATCCAACGAGTTCGAGCTGGTCTTTGTCAACACCCTGAGCAATCAAAGCATCGTAAACAACCTGAGCACGCTTTTCAGACAGCTTCTGGTTCCAAGAAGCGCTACCGGTAGCCTTGTCAGCATAACCTGCAACCTTGTACTTCTTGTCCGGATTAGCCTTCAGAATCTTAGCAGCCAATTCGATGTTAACCTTACCATAGTCGTCCAGACGGGCGCTACCAATCTTGAAGAAGATAGCACGCGGACCGGCAACTTCAACTTCCTTAGTCACTTCCTTAACTTCAGGTTTAGCGTTGGCCAGTGCATTCTTGCAGTTAGCCAGGTCAGCCTGAGCCTGAGCCAGTTCACTTCTATATCTGTTGATTTCCGCATTGACTGCGTCTTCGTCAATCTTAGAAACCGGAATAAACTTCTTACCGCCGAAGATGTAGCTAACACCTGCGGTCAGCATACCTGTACCTTCAGCCTTGCGATGGCTGCTGATGTTACCGAAAATGGACGGAGCGATGGCACCGCGAGCTTCTACGTCAATGGCCCACTTAGTGTTGATATTGAACTTCAAGCCCAAACCGGCAGAAGCGCCGATACGTGCACGCATTTCAGCTTCACCGGCAGGAGCCATAGACTGCGAAGTACCGTCAGCACTAATTGTAACATCCACATTTTGAGATTTTGCTACAGAAATTTGAGGTCCCAAGAAACCGTAAACTTCGAAGAAACGGTTAGGATTAGCACCGGCAAACAATGTAGAAAGATTGATCATTGCATCAATGTTACCACCTACATAAGTCTTGTTGTGTTCCCAGTATGCATCATCCAAACACAAATGCTGAGTAATACCGTTTACCTGAGCACGTACCCCCCAAGTCGGAGTAATCAGCTTACCAACTGACACGCTGAAATGCGGAGCAATCTTATTGAAACCGTCATTGTTGATGGCGTGGATACCACCACCTACACTGACAAAAATATTATCGCTCCATTTCGGAGTGTAGTAGTTCGTTTTTTCCTGTGCATTCAGATTTGCTGCACAAGCGCCTGCCAATAGTAAGGAGGCTATCATTAATTTACTTTTCATTTTCTCTTGAGTTTAAGATAAATAACAACTAAAACTTCTATTAATCAAGTTCACCAACACCACCACCGGCATTGCCTTCACCATGACCATGACCATGACCGTGGCTATGACCGTGACCAGGAATATCTTGATTTTCAAGAACAAACAGTGTAGAAGTTGTATAATCATCTACTTCAATAGAAGCTAAAGGCTCTGTTTCAGCTTTTGTTACAGCCTTCTTCACTACTTTATATTCAGTTGTTACAACAGTATAAGTAATAGATGCAGTTGTTCTAGAGTTAGCATAAACTTTATACTTATTCTCCGGTGTTGTTACTGTCGTTTCCTCATATGTATTCTCAAGCGTGTTAAAGAAAGATTCAATAGCTGCGCGTTCAATAAGATCAGTTGTATTGATTTTCTTTGCACCTACTTTTGCACCTTCTTTTACTACATAAGGGAATGATGGAATGTCAAACCAATAAAGCTCGTAGTTATCCCAAGTCTTAACTTTAGGATCCGTTACTGGTTCAAGTTTTGTAGATTCTGCTACAATCTTAGTCTCAGCATCTTCTTCCTGAAGAATGATAGTCGGAGTCAGAGTAGCAAATTGCCCAGCTTGCAAAGCAGGAACCTTAACTGTAACAGTTGCACTCAAACCATTATAAGAAGCTGTAACATCAACACTCTTAGCAGCCAGAGTAGGATTACCAGTAAATGTCAACTCTGCAGGTGCGATAGTGGCTTGGCCAGTTACATCTGTAGTAACACCATCCTCTATAGCAAGCACAATCGGACTAATAACAGCTTGTGCATTAGTAGGAGTTACATTAACGTTGAACTCTTCCTTCTCACAAGAAGTTAAAGTTGTAGCTAAAGCTACTACGGCTAACGCAAATACTGCACTTATGCCGTTTAAGAATTTAATCTTTTTCATCTCAATTAATTAATTAAAAATTTAACAATTCTGACTTAATAAAATATGGGTTAAAACTATTTTCTTCCATTATATTGTCACTAACTTCCGCTTTATACTGTCTATAATAGTACCTTTCATTACCTGCATTATAAACAATGCCCATATTAGCAGAGGTATTCACACGAGGTATATATCCTTTCCTTTTATATTTATAAGGAGGTAATGCCACTTGAAATCGGAAGCCTCCATTCATCTTTGCATGTTCTGCTTTCATTGCATAGAAACCAATCGAACAATAGCGAAAATGGCGAATCATTTCAAATTTAACACCTTTCTCCTTCAATAAATACTGTTCTGCTTTCAGATTAAACTGAGTGTTAAATTGCGGCCAATAAAAGCTACCGCCCAAAGACCAAGTAACAAGTGCTGTCGAAGGATCATATACATAGCGAAATCCGCTCCAATATCCCATTCCTGTATACCCAATCCGAGCCATTAAGGAAAAGCGTTCATCCTTAAAAGGGCGATAAAATTCGGCGTCCACTCCATATTGGTCAGCACTAAAACATCCCACAGTCACTTTACCAAACACATTATACGGTAATCTAAAACGCTGTGAAATTGTAATATGTCCTGGATGAACTTTATCTTCAAACCTTCCATACCCATCATTATAAACCGGTATTTTCAACTGTGCCGTTAATTTCATACCTTTCCATAACGAAACTTCTATCGCAGGACTCAAATCAAACAAGACCTGGTAAATCTGTGTAATCACCAGATTCTTGAAAGCTAATTGAGGATATACCAATACATCAATCTTGAACAAAGAACTATTTTTCAACTTTATTTTCCGTGCATTTTTCCAAGTATCACCCAATTCATAGCTTACATTCCAGTCATCACGTTCTGCTTGGAGCACCGAATCCCCCTTTATGGGATGATAATAAAGAGAAATCTGAGGTACATTATTGTCCAGAACTATTATCCGGCATGACTTTTCTTCCGGTAAACCCATCTTTTGAATAACATCCACCGCTTTGCCTATGCCTACGCCTTGCAAACGATATGCAGAGTTCTGCAGAACATACACACGTTCATTGCCATCTTCTGTCCATCCAACATTTTCAAATCCCATTTCCACTAAAGCATCTACAGTACTTTCCCCCGTTTGGCAAATCCCTTTTAAAGGGAGCAAACAGTATAAAAAGAACGCTGCACACAGTGCTATTGTTTTAGTATTTAGGCACTTTCTTATGTTAGAGTTTTTATACCTCATCTTTTTCAACCATTTTTTGTGTTCGTATAACACAAAATATGCTGCAAAAATAGACACATTTTTAATAATACCAAAGATTTTTATATGAAAAAATGAAATAATGTTGTTTTTTCTTCAAAAGCCCCCAACAAATACTCAGAATGTTTATATGAAGTATATTAGCTATCTTAAAATCCTTAATATAGCTGTGCATAATTACTATACAGAATGTTGTTTTTTGTGCCAAATAGTCATTTTTCAGATGTTTTTGCTAATTCACTTTTCTCTGAAAAAGGATAAATAGAAGAAATATCTGCAAGAATTAAAGAGAATGACAAATTGCACTTCGCATTTAACCAACCCCTATGATATATTAGGAATTAAATCAATAGCTTTCTTTTTACTTTCATCTACAAGCTTTGCATAAATTTGTGTTGTTTGTATATTGGTATGTCCCAATAGTTTGGAGACCGTATATAAATCTACCCCCAGTGTCAGCATCATTGTTGCATGTGTGTGGCGCGCTGTATGAAATGTTACATGCTTTGATATCCCAGCTTGTTCAACCCATTTGTGTAAAATTACATTACTTCTCCCCAGTGAGACCAATCCGGCAAACACCTTTTTCGTTTCTGGTGCATTTCCTCTGTCTGGCAGATGTTTTATGGCTTCCGAACAGAGTGGAAGCGATATGGCTTCTTTCGTCTTCTTCTGAATAATACTCAATAGTGCATTGCCATTTTCATCATAGCGTATATCTTCCCATCTCAATGCAATAATATCACAATGCCTCAATCCACAAAAACAGCTGAATAAAAATGCTTTCCTTAATAAGATATTATAAAAAGGAGTATGAACCAATCTGGTCAATTCCTTTATAGTAAGATAATCCCTTTCTGTTCGATTACGTTTTGGTTTGTCCTCGTTCTTTATCTTATTCATCGGATTAACAGTTATATAATCTTCAGAGACGGCCCTATTCAAGCAGTAGCGCAGCGTTTTCAAATAATAGAATTGGGTGTTAACATGCAATGTCTTTTCCTTCTTACAATGTTCTTGTTTTGTTTTCTTCAAGTAATCTATAAAACCCAACAAATAAGTCTTGTCCACCTTCCTTAGCAATATTCCATTCGGAGTATATCTTTCCAAATGGCATACAACGGCATGTATGGCACTTTTCCGTACTCTATTGTTCACACTTTGTTCTGCTATTAATTTCATATAGCCAGTCAGCTTCATATTGGACAATCTGTTATGATTAAATCCGTAAGTTTGATTATATATTTCCAAAATCTTCTGAGCCTTTATCGCATTTGCCAAATTTAGCGTCTCGACATTTCTTTTTTTATCAGCTTGATTATGTTCAGGGATAATATACAACTTTAAGAATTCGTATTGCCGCCTTCCATTCATATAAATATCCAGATATATGGATTGGCATCCATTAACCAATTTTTTTGTTCTCACCTTTATTGGCTCTTTTAAATTCAATTGCTTTTTCATATTCTTTAAATAAAAACATACAGTTTATTATTAGTAGTAACAAAGCAGTAACAAAAATCAATCCTACAAATTGCTTTCATGTTCTATCACTCTTGTCTTTTTTTATAATTACCTTATTAACTATCAAATATTTACAGTATAGGGCACAGCGTTACTGAAAGAACAAATATAATAATAAGCCAGTAACAATTAAACTATCAAGAGTGTGGCTATTGCTATGGCGGCGGAAACTTTCTCTGGAAATTTATTTTCCATCACTTTGCTTCCACACTTCCACCCACCTTCTGCATTCCCCTATCCATCGGCATTTGCCCTGCGGTGGAAGCAAGCCGAAAAGGTGGAAGCAAATTTTGCTTCCACCTGCCTGAAACGCCGAGGTTTTGCAGTAACCACCTGTTTACTAGCATAATATTACGTAAGAGCTACATAAATCAATCAGTTCGTTTTTCCTGCATTTTCGAGCTTGCTCTTCTACGAAATCGGTGGATATCGAGTTGGGCGGTAGGACGCATCATTCCGCAGGGACTATGAAAGGTACCGGTAGAGTGAGCCATTCAAGCGGATGATTTCTAACTCATGGCTATGAATAATGCCGTCTAATGTCCTTTAAGTTGTTGTACAATACATTTGCGCCCTATCCACAATAGATGCAGGCTACGTACTTCATCCGAAAAGTCTTGGGGTTAGTGACGCCTAACAGTCATGAACAACCCTGCTTACGGCCATAAAGCAATCGCTTGACGACCATTAGCAGAGTTGTTCATGGCCGTTAGGCATCATTAATCCCCTATGCAACAGCAGACAAACAAAGAGAGAGAAGCCAAGGATTGTCTGTGTTTTAGATAGAAAGCCCATTTATTAGCAGGTGTACCGGAAGAAAAGTCATGCCGCATAATAGTTCTGGATAATAATGTACCCCAGATTTCTCTTTATTATCATCCCATAAAGGGAGATTCGGTGCTCCAAGCAGAACGTGATGACTGGAATGTAAGCTATGAATTGGGTGATACTTGGAAAAATGCACGAAAAATAAAGTTGAAAAATAGTTCTTTGTTCAAGATTGATATATTGGTGTATCCGGAATTCTCTTTCAAGAACGTGATTATTACGCAGATTTATCAAATTCTATTTGATTTGAGCCCTGCAATAGAAATTTCGTTATGGAAGGGGATGAAAGCCACAGCACAAGTGAAGATACCGGTTTATAATGATGGATATGGAGCTCGGGAAGGAAAGGTTCATCCGGGTTTCCTAACTCTTTCACAACGTTTCAGGTTGCCTTATAATGTTTTTGGTAAATTCTCTGTAGGCTATTTTAGTGGTAACCGATATGGTGCTGATGTAGATTTCTTTCGCCCCTTTAAAGATGAACGTTTTTCTTTGTTGGCAAGAATAGGATATACGGGAGCTGGACGTTGGGACGGATTTAGGTTCCAATATGATCCTTCATTATGGCGTATGACGTGGTCTTTGGGTGGAAATTTCTATTGGCCACGATTTAATACACTGTTCACACTGAAGGCTGAACAGTATTTGTTGAAGGAAAAGGGGGTTCGGTTTGAAATGATCCGTCATTTCCGCTATTGTTCGATAGGCTTTTATGCGATGAAGGCGGAGCATGCCAAAGCAAATGGAGGATTTCGGTTTCAAGTGGCATTGCCTCCATACAAATATAAAAGAAGGGGGCATATCCCACGTGTGAATACTTCTACTAACATGGGCATTGCTTATAATGCGGGTAATGAAAGGTATTATTATAAGGACTATAAGGCAGAAGCAAGTGATAATATAATGGAAAGAAATAGTTTTAACCCATATTTTATTAAGTCAGAATTGTTAAATTTTTAATTAATTAATTGAGATGAAAAAGAAAATTTTTTTAAGTGGCGTAAATGCTAAATTAGCATTGGCGGCAGTGGCTTTGACAAGTGTGATGTTCACAAGCTGCGAAAAAGAAGAATTCAATGTTGCGCCTGTAGAATTGGACCCTGCAAGTGCTACTGTTGCTATTACTGTATATGATTTATCAGATGGTTCTATCATAAATGGTGCAAGCATTACAGAAAATGGTGCTGCTATTACTAGCAATCCTTTCGTAATTGAAGCTGGTTCAGATGGAAAGATTGCTGCTGCAACAAGAACTTTTGCAGCTACAAAAGACGAGTATCTGTCTGGAGAAGGCCAAGCTACTGTTCCTGCTTTGAATAAAGGACAATTTGCTTTGATTCCGGTAAGTATTTTCTTGCAACAAGAACTGAATGCTGCTGAAGATGTTGTTGTTGATCAGGATGAGGAAACTATTACCCCTAGTGAAGTTGGAGGAGAACAAAAAGGTGGTGAAAATACAAGTAGTAAAGAAAAAGAAATGGATCTGCCATATACAGCAAAAGTTGGACAAGAAGTTACTAATATTGCTGCTGTAAATGCATCGATTGATGCTATGCCTATAACTAGAGGATTGTCTGATGATGAAGTAAAAAAGGTGTTGAAAGCATTGGTTAAATCATATAGCCCGGGTATCACAGATGTAACTTATACTAAGAAAGTAACAGTTCCTGCTTATACTATTGTAACTTTGAAGACTACTACAGAATACGAAACTTCTGATAATACAATCTCTACAGTGGTGGATGGCAAACTGTACACTATTCCTAATGTAAAGATTAAGAAGGTAGTTAAGACTGTTGTAGATCCAGTCTTTACTTCAACTGAACATGGTCATGGTCACGGTCATGGCAATGGTAACAATGCCGGTGGTGGTGACGGTGCTGCTGAATAATAATAGTTTTAGTTATTATTTTAATTTTAAACTAAAGGAATAATGAAAAGTAAATTAGTAATAGCCTCCTTATTATTAGCAGGCGCTTGTGCAGCAAATCTGAATGCACAAGAAAAAACGAACTACTACACTCCGAAATGGAGCGATAATATTTTCGTGAGTGTAGGTGGTGGTGTCCACGCTATCAACAATGATGGTTTCAATAAATTGGCTCCGCATTTCAGCGTATCAGTTGGTAAGTTGATTACTCCGACATGGGGTGTACGTGCCCAGTTCAATGGCGTTACTCAGCACTTGTGTCTGGATAACTCATATTGGGAACACAATAAGACGTACTTTGGTGGTAACATTGATGCAATGATCAATCTTTCTACATTGTTCGCAGGCGTTAATCCTAACCGTTTCTTTGAAGTTTATGGATTCTTGGGTCCTCAAGTAACTGTTGCAAAGTCAGCAAATGTGCTGATTCAAAACGATGGAACAATGATTCCTGATGGAGATGAAAAGGCTAGAGCACGTGTAGGCGCTTCTGCCGGTTTGGGCTTGAAGTTCAATATCAACACCAAGTGGACCATTGACGTAGAAGCTCGCGGTGCCATCGCTCCGTCCATTTTCGGTAACATCAGCAGCCATCGCAAGGCTGAAGGTACAGGTATGCTGACCGCAGGTGTTAGCTACATCTTCGGCGGTAAGAAGTTTATTCCGGTTTCTAAGATTGACGAAGACGCAGTCAATGCGGAAATCAACAGATATAGAAGTGAACTGGCTCAGGCTCAGGCTGACCTGGCTAACTGCAAGAATGCACTGGCCAACGCTAAACCTGAAGTTAAGGAAGTGACCAAGGAAGTTGAAGTTGCCGGTCCGCGTGCCATCTTCTTCAAGATTGGCAGCGCCCGTCTGGACGACTATGGCAAGGTTAACATCGAACTGGCTGCCAAGATTCTGAAGGCTAATCCGGACAAGAAGTACAAAGTTGCAGGTTATGCAGACAAGGCTACCGGTAGCGCTTCTTGGAACCAGAAGCTGTCCGAAAAGCGTGCCCAGGTTGTTTACGACGCTTTGATTGCTCAGGGTGTTGACAAGGACCAGCTTGAACTCGTAGGATTCGGTGGTACTGAAAACATGTTCGGTAAGAACTTCCTGAACCGCGTAGTTATCCTGGAATAATACACTCCAAGTGACAAATAGACTCTAAAAATGAAGGCGTCTGGGACTCAGACGCCTTTTTTTGGTACTATGTCCGATGTATGTTATAAAGCAACCCATTTTTTATCAGCGACTGAATTTATATGTGATGATGAAGTTTAAGCTATTCTTTATTGTTCTGTTTTGCAGCCTTTCCCTTTCGGCCTTTTCCCAGTTGACGTATGGTACAACCGGGCTTTTGCATGCGCCCTCTGCGGAGATGCAGCGCGACAAGACTTTCATGGTCGGCGGCAACTTCCTGAACAAGGAGCTCACACCGCCCACCTGGTACTATCATACCTACAACTACTTCCTGAACGTCACCATCTTCCCCTTTCTGGAAGTGGCCTACACGTGTACGCTCTTCAAGGCGGAGGCGTTGGGATTGAAGCCATACGGGTACAGCGGATTCACGAACCAGGACCGCTACTTTTCCGCCCGTCTGCGTGTGTTGAAGGAGGGGCAGTTCTGGAAATACATGCCGGCTGTCGTGCTGGGGACGTCCGACCCGTTCACTTCTTCCGGCGGCGGCCAGGTAGGCACCACGGAAGGTAACGGCTATTACAGCCGTTTCTATATTGCCGCCTCCAAGCATATACCCGTTGTGGGTAAGGAGGAGATCGGTGTCCATCTTTCCTACCTTTACAACAACCGCAAGGAGTACAAACTGAATGGCTTTGCACTGGGTGTCACCTACAATCCCTCCTTCCATCCGCAGTTGAGGGTGATAGCGGAGTACGACTCCAAGGACTTTGCTTTGGGAGCCACTTATCTGCTGTTCAAGCATCTGCATGTGCAGGTCGAAATGCAGAGGATGAAATATTTCACGGGAGGGCTGACATACAAAATTCATTTGAAATAAGAAGTAAGTCAAAGTCTCGTTGACTCCATAAAAAAAGCAGCTAAAGTATGACATCAACTTTAACTGCTTTTATTCTAATAGACCAATTTTACATTGTCAATCCATAGCGAATTGCCAGGAGAACCTATATAAGCACCACCATGACTAGAGGTGAATTGCAACAGCAAATGAGTGGGCACATCGTCCTTCGTCCCCCAGGCAACCTCCTTAATAGGCACACTCTCTCCTTTACTGTTAACTGTATAGCGTTCTTCAACCTGAAGACGCATCATGTGGGCCTTGTATGCAGGGTCACCGGTGATATCACCGTACATGATGGAATAAGTGGCATTATTATGCCAATCGGTAGTAGTATAATATCGTACGACCATCGTTCCTACACGCTTGGCATAGATATTCCCCTTCTCATCTTCCCAACGCTTTTGCAGAAACAGATTCACTTCCGGGAAGTCCTTTCCCTCAACATCTGTGATACGGCTAAAGCCCGTTGCACGGATACGCTTCTCGCGGTCGGACATCTTTACTTTATAATCAAACTGTATGGCGATAGGTTTCTTTGTAAACGGTATGCCGGAATTCAGCATTTTCTGCGGATTCTTGGTCCCCTTGATAGGTTCGTGCACCTCACCCAGAAACATGGAGCCGGCAGCCAGCACCGTGATATCCACTATTCCAAAAACCTTCACACTCTCCATACGGGTGTCCATACGGGCACAGAAACCATCCCCTCGCTTTTCCGGGAAAACAGAAGTATTGGTTTTCGTGATACCGGCTACCCGGGCCATCACATTGGATGTCGCCCACGGCGAACCTCCCATATTCTTGTATGCCTTGGTCTCGGTGACAGTAGCAGTAGGCCCGATGGCATATACATTCTTCGTGGCACCGCCAATAATACCGGATTCCTTGATTTGGCGGTCAATCCATTGATCCATATTTCCGAAAGGAATCATCTCTACCTCGTGCTGCTGTGCAGAAACTGCTCCGCAACAGAGCATGGCAGACAGCATTCCCAATATACGAACTTTCTTTTGAATCATTTCTCTCATTAATAATTGACAATCATTATAAATCGTACTTCCACTGTTCCAGCGCAAAATTCCAGTTATCCTGAACCAACTGCACTGTACGCTCATCATACTTGTATTTATTCTTCTTATATCCTTTCTTTCCGCCTACATACTTTTCAATATCAGCACGTGCCTCTGCAAAGCCCGGAATGGACAAAGCCTTGTAGATATGTTCAGTCATTCCCATTGCATCCGCTTCGAAGTCCTCAAACTTCACCTCTATCAAGTTTCCTTTAGGAATGCATGTCTTGTCCGCTTCGTACTTATGATACAGTTTGGCATAAATGGACAAAATATTCTTCTCAAGCTCCTCATTACTGATATCCTGCAACTTCAACGGCTGAATGGTGTTAGTAAAGAAACTACGTGTGCTTTCGAAAACAGTATAAGGATTACGCATCAGATAGATAAACTTAGCATTGGGGAACATCTTGACAAGCTCTTTCACACGTCCCGTATGAGGCGGATTCTTACTAAGAAACTGAGTTCCCTTCGTATTCCAAAGAGAGATTTTTATCAATTTGACGAAAGTCTCCTCAAACACTTTCAGTTCTTTCTCTGTAATATCATCAAACAGCAGATATTTATCGGCATACTCTTGCTGATATTCGGGCAGGAACCAGAAATTATAATAGGTGTAGGGCATCATATTTGCCAAAGCAAACTCCTCTTCTTGCGGAAGGTCGACGGCAAGCTCCATATTGTCCGTGGGGCGTTTGTCCGGCATCAGCCAGCTCATGTTCTTCTTAAAGAAAGGCTGCCCCCACATCATGAGATGCGGAAATACAGTCTGGTATGTCGTGTTGTAGCCGAAATGCTTGTCGCAGGAGAAAACATTATGCACAAACGTAGTCCCGCTACGCCAATGTCCCAAAATGAATACCGGATCATGCTCCAGGGGCTTATCTGCCAGGAGCTTTTCATAACGTCTGTCCTGCAGAGGAGCCAAAGTGGACAGCAGGCGGCAGACAGCTTTTGTCAGCCGATACTTGCCTTTGTAGGCAGCACCGATGTCACGACCGCCCGTTATATCCTTGAATGTTTTCCAATCTGCGCCTACCAATGTGTTTATAGGAAGCTTGTTGAATTCTAATAGTCCCATTATAGTCTATATATTAATATATTACAGTTTCTCTCCCACTCTATCAAAAAGCTGTTCATTCTTTTTCCACAACCACTGCAATGCCTTGGCGCTCCAACTCCTTCACAGCCTTTTCTATGGCTTCGTAATGTTCGGGAGCTATACCCAGCTTAGGCAAATTCAGTATAGGCAGGTCTTCGGACAAGTGCATCTCCTTATCCTCCACCCTATCGATAATCATACCTACAGCACTGGTATTGTTGGTTATCGGGTCTATCAAGATGAACGAACCGGTAGCCTTATTCTGCCGATAAGGGTCAAAGAAAAGCTCTTTGGCAGTGGTCAGCACCACACGCGCAATCTGATTGAGCTGCATCGGCAATGTTTCCTTGCTCAACTTTCCATTGTCAATGGAAAGATGCTCCATCGTATTGACATCCACCTTATACTTGATACTGTCGATGCGAGTACGGCTTATATTGGTGGTCTGTTTGATGAAGAATGATTTGTTGATATCCATCGGCTCTTCATCCATCCAAACCAGCATCGTTTCAAAATTGCGGTCCATGACGGGCAGGTTATCCGGATGTACCAGCATTTCCCCTCTCGACACATCTATCTCGTCTTCCAGAGTCAGGGTGACGGACTGGGGCGGAAAGGCGTAATCCAATTCGCCGTCGTATGTAACTATACTCTTGATATGCGACTTCTTACCGGAAGGCAATGCCATCACTTCATCTCCCTTACGAATAATACCCGAAGCCACCTTACCGCAAAAACCACGGAAATCGAGATTGGGGCGCAAGACGTATTGAATCGGGAAACGAAAATCCTTCAAATTATGGTCGTTGTCAATATGTACCGTCTCCAGAAAGTCAAGAAGTGAAATACCCTCATACCAAGGAGTACGTTCCGATTTCTCCACCACATTGTCGCCATCCAAAGCTGACAGCGGAATGCAGTTTACGTCAGGAATGCCCAATGGAGCTATAAACTTCCGATATTCATCGACTATCTCATTAAAACGTTCTTCGGAGAAATCCACCAAGTCCATCTTATTGACAGCAAGCACAACATGCTTGATGCCAAGCAACGACACCAGGAAAGTATGCCGGCGCGTCTGCGTAA
>OMGN01000482.1_pt1 | contig 28263 bp, 26 predicted proteins | sample 1674111 | NCBI WGS metagenome assembly OMGN01 (sample SAMEA103958143, study PRJEB25191) | human gut metagenome | biome: human-associated habitat [ENVO:00009003]; feature: intestine environment [ENVO:2100002]; material: feces | place: Germany | collected 2013/2015
GATAAGGCAATGAATATAGAAATAAACCAATATTCATATCTCTCTCCTAAAAATATAATAAACAAAAGAAACCATTCTAGACGCCAACACTAGAATGGTTTCTTTTCTACTAAACTTGTAGAATATAGCTATTCTTTGCTACAATACAACTATGCCAAGAATTCAAAATGATTGTATAAATACAATAGAAATTAAAAAAAGTAAATTTATTACCTACCTTCATAGAACACAGGATGAACAAGAGGCAAAAGACTTTTTAAAAGCTATAAAAAAAGAACATCCCAATGCCAATCATCATTGTACAGCTATGATTATAGGAAACATTATGCGATCTAACGACGATGGAGAACCAAGTCAGACAGCAGGTCACCCTATGTTAGATGTGTTGATGCATAATGAAATGCAAGATATTCTAGCCGTTGTAGTACGCTATTTTGGAGGAATCAAGCTTGGAACCGGAGGACTTGTAAGAGCCTATAGTTCGAGTATTTCCCAAGCTTTAAAAGTGGCAACACTGACAACTGTAACTACACTTCAAGAATATCAAATTCATTTTTCTTATGATCTCATTGGAAAAATTGACCATTACTTTAGAACACAAAACATTGAAGTTATTGAACAACAATATGAAGAAGATGTTGTCTATCATTTCCTTGTTCAAGAAGATATTTCTAAAGATTTAATGGAACTCACAAATGGAAAAATAAAAATTCAATACATACAAGACATTGAAACCGAATGCGTAATTTAATCCGCATATTATGAATATGATATACTTTAGAAAAGCGAGGTACCTTTATGGATAGTATTTTTACTCTTATTGCCTTTTTTGTGATTATCTTTATATTTGGAACCCTAGCAAGCTGGCTGCTTCCATTTATTTTACCAATCATCATTTTCTTCTGGATTATTTCCCTATTTACAGGAAGAAGGCATGTACACGTTCACACTTATCGCAGTACACAAAGCCAAAATGAACAACCAAAATCAACTCCAAAACATGGAGCTATTGATGTTGAATATACAGAACACGAAGAAGATGGAGATAACCAATGATTTGTCACAACAGTGTTGGATATGATGCACAAATCAAAGACTTGTTGATTAAATCCGCATTTAATATGGATAAAAAAGAAATCGATGCCTGGATGAAATATCAATATGATCCACAACACATGTTCTGTTTCTGGCAAGACGATAAAATCACTTCTTGTCTTCAAGTCACAAAAAGAACGATGATGTTTTTAGATCGACAAATGCGCGTATCTGTGATTGGTATGGCTGCAACTTTACCAGATTATAGACAAAGAAAACAATTTTCTAACTTATTAGATGCTGCCATTTCACAAGCTACCTATAACGATTTATTAACCATCACATACACAAACATGCCAAAATTATTTGAGGCAAAAAGCTTTCAACACATTTCAAACACAAAAGAATATTGGATTGGAGCTCCACTATGCAGAAGTGGTAATCCTTATCATGTAAAACAAAAAGCAGAGAACTTATACACATTATATTTCCAATTCATGCAGTATTTTGATGGCAGTATTCTATTAAGTGAAGATGAATTCAACAAGCTTATCCAATATCATAAAAGCTTAAAAAAATCCATTGTCACAATGGTTAATGAAGATAAACAACCGAAAGGATTTGCGATATATTCTACTAAAGATCATCAAGCACACGTAGAAGTTTTAGTTTACTTCGACTCACAAGCCATTCAAGATCTTCTAAGTTATTTATCCATCAACAATGAAGTAACATCCATTCTAATCAGTGAAAGTGAAAGATTTGATAAATTATTCCCGCTTCATTTTCCTAGAACCGATAAAAAATTAATGGTCAGACTCAACAATTATAAATTATTCGATAAATTCTCTAACACAAACGTTAGAAACGCAAAAACAGCTTATGAACTATTAGAAAAGCCTACATGGAACCATTTCCAGTAGGCTTTTTATTATGAAACGCAAAAAAGGAGGCATCGCTAAAAGCCTCCCTTTCTGCTTAGAATAATGGATTTAGATACTTTCAACAAGCATCCTCCATTATCTTAACACGTTTTAAATGAAATGAAACAAATTATTTTTGTTTTGCCAAAGTCTCCAACATATTTCGAGCCACACTATATTCATAATAAGGACCCAATTGATTGTTTGCGGCATATTTTGCCTCTTCCAAAGCTGTGCATGGCGCATACGAATGTTCAAACATCGACAACATCTATAAATCATTGCCACCATCACCATAATTCCAATGATAGAAACGTAAAAACAACTTATGAATTATCAGAAAAGTCTACGCAGAATATTTCCAGTAGGCTCTATTTACTTATTCATGAAACAAAAACTTCTGCCAGCTTTTACTTCATTCAATAAGATATGATCGGCTTCTGGAATATGACCAATACGATTTCTTTGTCCATCTACTTTCATATCTTTTAATACAATTTGTACTTCACCACGATAATGCGCCAAGTTATCATTCACAATGACTACATCTCCTCGATGATAGTATTCTTCATCTATTTTTCTTTCCGGAATATTCTTTTTACCGTAGAACATTCTTGTCCAGCGAGAACGAATCATGTAGTATGGTGTTTCTCCACATTGGTGATATACACTATCAAAGACAATTTCTTTTTCCAAATCTGTGACACCATCATCTAAAACGACTTTAAATGGAACTCTCTCTACATCTCCATGAGGAAGCAGTTCTGCCAAGTAGTCTTGTCCAACTAGTTTTGGTATATTGACATAAGCTTGGTTCATCACTTGATCAATTGCTTTAAATTCTTCTTCACTCGCAAAAGCATTTCCGAAGATGATTTCATCCACATCACCTACCGCAATCCAATGACGAACCTGCAATTCAGCTGGAATCCAACGGTGATCTTCAACAGTTGGAAGTCCATCATGTACTGGCCATGGCCCATGTGTATTGTCTTCATTACTAGAAATAAAGACAGCACTAGGAATGCCCAAAGTTGCCAATTCTTTATTGACCGAACGAATACTTTCTAAATCAGATGCTGTATAGCGTTCTGGATAGAAATTGTGGCAAGTTGAGAAGTTCTTTGGATTTGCCCCATTTTCTAATGCCATACGAACAGCTTGAATCATACAACTTGATAATTCGATTGTGATGTTGTAAGGGTTGTTGATTAAAGTCACATCTCTTTGATCAAAATATGGTAGGTCCATACGAATGATGTCTATTCCCATTTCTTTAAAGATGGAGATGTCACTTTCGCTAGCACCCATTTTCTTAAAGAATGCGGTGTTACAGTCACCAGATACCTTCATTCCATGTTTATGTGCTAAATCACAAAAATTTTTAAAATAATCAAACACTTCTTCTTTTGTGCCCGGAACACTAAACATACTTGTAAAGATTTTTGTGAAACCATAACGGCTTGCCATTGTTAAATAGTTTTCGATTTCCTCCATAGATTCTTGTTCTGGATATAAAGAAACGCCTAAAATTGGTTTTTTTACTGGTTTTGTTTCACCTAAAAGTCCCATTATTTTCTCCTTTTAAACTAATTTTGCATATGAACCATTTCTTCTTCAATCGTTGGATAAGAAATAAGTGTTTCACCATCTAAATTCTCATTAAACATATTCACACCACTGATCTGATGATTATTGTATGTCGTATAATAGTAAATTCCATTTCTTAAGTCACAACAAGACGTATAAATTGTATATTCATACTTTCCTGGTTCCACTTCACAAAGACCTTTTTGTTGCTTGACACTACCAATAATGTGGAAATATTGACTTAAATCATTCTTATCACTCGTCGCATTGGCTCTTGTATAGGCAACACGCACAAATCTGGATCCACTCGATAAGTCTCCAGGAAGTCCCATAGCTCCAAAGCCACGTGAATAGGCAGTTAAATCCAATCCAAAGTTATTTACAGGCTGTTTGTTTGATAAATACATATAGTCATTCAAACGAAATAACTGCATAGGAAATGGCGGATTGTTTGTCAAAACATGCGTAGGATTATCATATACATGCATACCATCTTCCATACACTCCACGACAATGCTTTCATTTTCATCACTGATCATATAGTGTAATTCAGCTACTGGAAATTGTTCATTAAATGGTGTTGCACAAACATTTGTATTTTCTAATACGACTCTTGCCTCTTTGACACTTGCACATTGCGATAAGATCCAAGGAATAAATTCAAAGGCAGCCACATTGTTCTTGTCTTCTTGGACTTCATAAAACTTTGCATTCCCAACAAAGTTTAATCCAGCCATTCCCAAGCCTTTCTCATTCATGGCATCATAATACAATGGATACTCTTCAAATACATGGGCCATTCCAATCAGAGCATAATGACTTTCATGTTTATCTAAATGTCTAAAATGAAAATCATAATTGCACGGCGTAACAGCTACTTGTTCTCCATATGAAAATTCATAATCTAAATTCCTTCCAAAAAACTGATTAAAGCTTAATGCGGTACACATTAAAATCATCTCCTTCTACTTAGTAGCTTAACACAAACTACAAAAAGATTACATACATAATAATGTACAAATCAAAATATGTGTTCATTGCGTTAAGTACCAAAAAAATATATATTTTAAGTGTCATAAGAAATGCCTTATCTTATGATTAACCCTTTGGAAAATTATTCAACCTTATAAACTCAAGATACATTTTTATCTTAATAATTTTCCTCTCCCTAAAGCAATGTCAAGCCCGGACATTGCTTTTTATTTTACCTCAAAGAAAAAAGCCATAAGTTTCCCTATGACTTAAAACGCAAATACAATTCCTATCACTGCACTAGCTACAATAAACCAGATTGGATGTAATTTAGGTTTATACTTACTCAATGCCAACAATATGAATAGACAAATAAATTGTTTCCAGTTAAATGCAGAGAATGTATAATCACCAAATAAAGTTGTCACCAAAATATCAATGGTAGCCACGGCAATAAAGGCAACTACAGCAGGTTTTAATCCGGCAAAGATTTGTTGAACAAGTGTAGCCTCTTTAAATTTCTCTAAGAAATTGGCAATAATACAAATAATGATCAAACTTGGTAAAACCAGACCGAGTGTTACCACAATCGAACCTAATACACCATATTGACTAAAGCCTACATAACTAGCCATATTGACGCCCATTGGACCTGGTGTAGATTCACTAACCGCAATCATTGTGGATAGATCACTCATAGTATACCAGCCATAACGAACCCCAATCTCTCTTAAGAAAGGAATAGTCGCAAGGCCTCCTCCTACCGCAAATAGTCCGGTTTTAAAAAATTCTAAAAACATCAACAACAATTTAGGCATTCTTCTTTAACCATCCTATTCTAGAGAAAACAACACCCGCAATACCAGCACCAATCACAAGTAACACCGTAGAAACTTTAGTAAACATCGCAAAAATAAGAGCCACCGCAAAAATAAAGAAACCAATCTTATTCTTAATATTGCCCTTACCTAGTTTCAATACCGCATTGATCATCAACATACATACAGCTACACGAATTCCATTTAGGGCATGTTGTACAATGGCTAAACTTGAAAAGTTTGTGATCAAACCTGCAATTATACTAATAATGATGATGGATGGAGTAACTACACCTAGAGTAGCTGCAATCGCTCCTGGAACTCCGGCTTGATAGTATCCAATAAAAGTGGATGTATTGACCGCAATAACACCGGGTGTACATTGACCAATCGCATAATAGTCCATGACTTCATCTTCTGTAGCCCAATGATATTTTTCAATAACTTCCTTTTGAATCATTGGCAACATGGCATATCCACCACCAAAAGTAAATAGACCCATCTTAAACCAAGAAACATATAATTGAATGAGTTTCTTCATTTTACTCTCCTTTTAATACAAATTTTTCAATGACTTCACAAACAGCTCCTTCTTCACAAGTAGCCGTTGTGATATAGTCGCAATCCGGCTTGATACCAGGTGCTGCATTTTGTACACCCACACCTAAGCCAGCATCCTTGATCATGGATAAATCGTTATAGTTATCTCCAATCGCAATCGTATCCTGAATATCAATATGTAATAGATTGGCTAGTTTTTTTAGTCCAGCCCCCTTATTTACACCCTTATGGTTAAATTCAATATAACGATTACTTGAATATGAAACATCCATATCATACGTAATATCCTTTAGATCACGATCAATGCTTTGAAGATACTCAAAATCGGTATTTGTATATAATACTTTTACAATTTCTTGCCCCTTTAAAAAATCAAGATTCTGATCAAATACCTCAATCATTTCTTGACGATTCTGCACATATCTTTTTTCATCTTCCGTTAAGTTATATGCATATACCGCATCACGCGTATATACATGAATGACTACATCATACTTTAATCCACGCTTATATAATTCTTCAGCTTTTTCAAAAGAAATACCTTCAAAATGTAAAAGTCGATTATCCTTATTTTCAGTGATAGCACCCCCATTATATGAAATCACATATTGGTTTGCTTCATCAAAAAGATCCAATTCCTTTAATGTACCCTGAACTGTGTTATAACCTCTTCCTGTAGCCAGTACAAATTTAACACCTAAATCTTTCAACTTCTTAATGGCCTCAATATCTCTAGAATCAATTGTTCGATCAGGTTTGATCAAAGTTTCATCTAAATCACACGCAATTAACTTATACATAAGTAAACACCCTCCCTTAGATATGGAAAAATTATAAACCATCCTTTTTCAAAAAAAAAGTAGCATTAAAGCTACTTATAATACAGAACCAATCACATGAACTACAAAAGCTAAAATCCATGCAAGTACACATTGCCATGCCACTACACCGACTGCCCATCTTGCACCTAGTTCTCGTTTAATAGATGCGATAGCCGCAACACATGGTGAATAAATCAAACAGAATACAAGTAACGAAGCAGCTGATAGTGTAGTTAATGCACTATGTACACCACCTACAAATAATACTTGTAGTGTAGAAACAACACTTTCCTTAGCCATAAACCCACTAATCAACGATGTCACAATACGCCAATCTTGAAGTCCTAATGGCGCAAATACAGGAGCAATCCATCCGGCAATCATTGCCAAAATACTTTGGCTTGAATCTTTGACCATATCGAATTGTAAATTAAAGCTTTGAAGGAACCATACAAGTACAGTTGCCACAAAAATAACCGTAAAGGCTTTTTGTAAGAAATCCTTCGCCTTTTCCCACAACAATTGACTCACATTCTTTAATCCAGGCAAACGATAGTTTGGAAGTTCCATCACAAATGGAACAGCTTCTCCTTTAAATAAAGTGTTTTTAAATAAAAATGCGATTAAAACACCTACGACAATGCCCAAAACATAAAGTCCTGTCATAACTAGGCCGCCTTGTTTTGGAAAGAATGCATTCACAAAGAAGGCATAAATAGGTAATTTTGCGGTACAAGACATAAATGGCGTCAACAAAATCGTCATCTTACGATCTCTTTCACTTGGTAAAGTACGTGTCGACATAACGGCTGGTACCGTACAACCAAAACCAATCAATAAAGGAACGATACTTCTTCCTGACAGCCCAATCTTTCTTAATAGTTTATCCATAAAGAAGGCTACACGCGCAATATATCCACTATCTTCCATCATAGATAAAAAGAAGAATAGTGTCACAATGATTGGTAAGAAAGATAAGACAGAACCTACACCCGCAAAGATACCATCAATCACCAAACTATGTACAGCATAGCTTACGTGAGCACTTGTCATCCATGCATCCACTACTTGTGTGATCCAATCAATACCTAGTTCTAACAATCCTTGAAGCCATGCACCAACCACATTAAATGTTAGATAGAATACAAGCAGCATTATTCCAATAAACATAGGAATTGCAGTATATTTACCCGTTAAAATACGGTCAATTTTTTCACTTCGAACACGCTCTTTACTTTCTTTAGGTTTTACTACGGTTTGTTCACAAACCTTTTCAATAAAGGAAAAACGCATATCGGCAATGGCCGCACTATGATCGAGTCCACGCTCTTTTTCCATTTGAAGCACAATGTGCTCAATCATTTCTTTTTCGTTATCATCTAAATCCAAACGATCAAGAATCAAATTATCGCTTTCAATAATTTTACTAGCCGCAAAACGCAAAGGAATATCTACCTTTTTGGCATGATCTTCAATCAAATGACAGATGGAATGTATACAACGGTGAACGGCTCCACCGAAATCATCTTCCCCACAAAAATCTAAACGGCCTGGTCTTTCCTGATATTTCGCAATATGAATCGCATGTTCAATCAATTCATCAACACCTTGGTTTTTAGCTGCAGAAATAGGTATAACTGGTACACCAAGCATAGCCTCCATACCATTGATATCAATCGAACCTTGATTGTTGGCAACTTCATCCATCATATTAAGTGCTACAACCATCGGAATGTTCATTTCTAAAAGTTGCATAGTCAAATAGAGATTTCGCTCAATATTTGTGGCATCTACAATATTAATGATAGCCTTAGGCTTATCATTTAACACAAAATTACGCGATACAATTTCTTCACTCGTATAAGGTGACATCGAATAAATACCCGGTAAATCTGTCACCATTGTATTTGGATACCCTTTGATTGGACCATCCTTTCGATCGACGGTTACACCCGGAAAATTTCCAACATGTTGATTCGATCCTGTTAATTGATTAAACAAAGTGGTTTTTCCACAGTTTTGATTTCCTACCAAGGCATACGTCAAACATGTTCCTTCTGGCAAAGGATGTTCATCTGCCTTTACATGATATTTACCATCTTCACCTAAACCAGGGTGAACGGTGTTATTTATATTTTCTGCACTCTCATGCTTTCTTGTTCTCTCATCAATTAATTCAACCAATATTTTTTCAGCTTCATCTAAACGAAGCGATAATTCATAACCATGAATCTGCAATTCCATTGGATCACCCATAGGCGCAAACTTTACAACTGTAACCTCAGCCCCAGGTATAACTCCCATATCTAGAAAGTGTTGTCTTAATGCACCCGTTCCTCCAACGGCCTTTATCAATGCACTCTGTCCTATTTTTAACTCTTTTAACGTCATGCATATCCCTCCCTAATCAGTCTAATTATATCCACATTATTTGTGTAGTCAATTATCGTATATCATATTTTTTAACTATTCGTTGACAGAATACTTCCACTTGTTTACAATTGAACTGTTCACAAGTAAACATTAGGAGGGCATATGTTGACTATAGAAGAATTTTTACGTTTATCCAATCGATTGCGTGAATATTACGGCAAACAAATCAAAGATCGATTTTCAGAATACACTTTTTCCCCAAATGAAATTTCGATTTTGATTTTACTACAAAACAACACATCCATTACAACAAGCACACAGCTTCGTGTTGTACTCGGTGTTTCAAAAGCTTTGGTTTCTCGAAGTGTAACAAGTTTGGAACAAAAGGGATTGATTACAATGAAGAAAGTTTCAGAAAATAGAAGGATTTCTTATATTGAATTAACAGAAGAAGCGATTCCTATATTAGAAAAAATCTCTATTGAGATTGATAAAATCAATCAAGTTTTATTCAAGGATATTCCCACAAAAGATATTCAATGCATGATTGATACAATGAATAAAATGAATGAAAAAATAGAAGGAGCAAAATAAAATGAAATTCACAACAGCGTCCGAAGTGGATTTAGGACATGAAAAAGTTGGTAAGTTACTCTTTATGTTGGCGGTTCCTGCCATCTTAAGTCAAATTGTTAACTTACTCTATAATGTAGTTGACCGCATGTATATTGGTCACATTCAAAATGTAGGAGCTACTGCTCTAACAGGCGTAGGCGTTTGTCTTCCAATTATAATGATTGTATCCGCCTTTGCGTGCTTAGTCGGTATGGGAGGTGCTCCAAGAGCTAGTATTTATATGGGTAAACAAGATAATCCTACTGCTGAAAAAATCATGGGTAATTGTTTTATCGCATTGATTATGATTTCATTAACTCTAACTGTATGTTTATTAGCTTTTCAAACACCATTACTACAATTATTCCAGGCAAGTTCAAAAACAATTGTTTATGCCAAACAATATATGGGTATTTATGCCTTAGGAACCATTTTTGTCCAAATGACACTCGGAATGAATGCCTTTATTTCTTGTCAGGGATTCTCTAAAACAAGTATGATGACCGTTTTAATTGGAGCTATCTTAAACATTATTTTAGACCCTATCTTTATCTTTGGATTCAATATGGGCGTAAAAGGGGCTGCATTAGCTACCATTATTTCGCAAGCTATCAGTGCAATCTGGGTTATTCATTTCTTGAGTGGTAAGCAGACGGTTCTTAAGTTAAAAAAAGAAAATTTTAAAATCGTACCAAGCCTATTATTTCCTAGTTTAGCTTTAGGTATCGCACCTTTTGTGATGCAGTCAACAGAAAGTTTGATTTCTTTATGTTTCAATATGCAACTCTCTAAATTTGGTGGGGACGTTGCGATTGGAAGTATGACCATTCTAACGAGTGTTATGCAGTTTGCGATGATGCCAATACAAGGATTAACGCAAGGTGGACAACCCATCATCAGTTACAACTTTGGTGCTAAAAATGGCCAGCGCGTTAAAAAAGGCTTTTTACTTCAAACACTATGTTGTTTCACATACGCAAGTATCATCTGGATTCTAGTGGAATTATTCCCTCAAGTATTTATTTCTATTTTCACAAATGATCCAGAATTAATGGCAATGGCAAGCTGGGCCATTCGTATCTATATGGCATGCGTATTATTGATGGGACTTCAGATTTCTTGCCAACAAACCTTCATTGCGTTTGGAAATGCCAAGATTTCCGTTTTCTTAGCTATCTTTAGAAAGATCATTGTCTTAATTCCATTGATTTTTATCTTACCAAACATCTTATCCGATCATATCTTTGCGGTATTCCTAGCCGAACCAATCGCTGACTTTATTGCGGTAAGCACAACGGTAACGTTATTTATTAAAAACTTTAAAAAGACATTAGCACAAATGAGTTACGAACAATCATAACTCATTTTTTAGTATATTCAATAATTCTTCTTTCCTATTCTTTTCCGGATGATAAAAAGCGTATTTTAAACACATATTCAAAGCTTCTTGAATCTGTTTTCCTCTGAAATTTGTCGCATCTATAATATCCTTTCCATTCAACGCAAGTTGGGATATACACATACAACGATTTCTATTTTGGATGTAATAGTCATAGAATAATTCTACATCGACAGCTGATTTTTGTCCCAATTCAGAATGGGCCATCGCATCACAATAGCGAATTTGAAGTAAGTTCAACAAGTGTTCTTCATCCAAATGATATGTAACACGATACTTATAAATACAATCTAAATCACAGGTAAATTTATCGTCATGATGTAAGACATAGAATGGAATCCACTTTCTTTGTTCATTTGTAAGTTTAAAGCGTCGACAAAGCTCTTTAGACAATTCACTTCCTACCTTCGCATGATGCTTAAAATGATCCCTTCCATTCGAATCGGTTGTCTTTACTTGTATTTTGCCTAAATCGTGGAATAATAGCGCAAAGGCCAAAGTTTCATCATATGGTTTTAAATAGCACATCGCATCTAAAGTATGATGCAAAACATCCGTATAGTGATAAATTGAGTTTTGACTACACATCAATGCCAAATCCAACTCATTAAATACTGGTTTTAAAAGAAGTGTCATATCGGCCAATACTTGTGGATTTGTTTCCATGATTTCTTTTAATTCATGCACAATTCTTTCTATAGATACATATTGAATCAAAGATGCATTTGTATCGATGGATGTTTTTACTGTTTCATCCATCGAAAAGCCTAGTTTTGCACAAAAACGATAGGCACGAAGCATTCTTAAGGCATCTTCATTAAATCTTCGATCTGGATTACCCACACATCGAATGACTTTAGCTTTAAGATCAAATTGTCCTTTATACGGATCAATCAAGCCACGACTTGGATGATAGGCCATCGCATTCACAGTAAAATCACGTCTTGATAAATCTTCTTCAATTGTAGAAACATATTTCACACTATCTGGATGACGATGATCCTTGTATTCACTCTCTAAACGAAAGGTTGTGATTTCAACGGGTGAATTTGATAAAACTGTTACCGTTCCATGCTTGAGTCCTGTTCCCACACTTCGATCAAATAAATTTAGTATCACTTCAGGTTTGGCGCTTGTACAAATATCATAATCATGGATTGGTCGATCTAGTAAATAGTCACGTACACATCCACCTACCACATACGCTTCATATCCAATATCATTTATTTTTTGAATGATTTCTAATATATATTCAGGTAATTTCATACTTCTATTATATAAGAAAAAGGTGCTTAATTGCACCTTAATTACTTTGTAACCTTTACATATGTTGGAATTGTATCCGCCATAATTTTCTTGGCAAGTTCCATACTTCCAAACATGAATTCAAAACCTTTTCCATAACTTACAGGCGTACAGAAGTTTCCTAAATCTTGAATTGTTTGTTTATCATCATTAATCATATCCACAACTAAGAACCAGTGGCTAGGCTGATCCTTCACAATTCTTTCTTTCAAATAAATAGAAAGAATGTCTGGGTGAGAGTCACCAAATTCACAGATAGCTCTTTGAAGTTCTGTTACACTTGAAATAGGATCACGAAGCTTTAAACTATCACCTTTATGAATTGGATTTTCACTCACTTGTGAACCGCGATTTTTATCAAGTTCAACCAATAAGTTGCAGTCTAATAAAACATTTGCTCCAAATGGATCGATCACAATGCCATGAATCTGATTTAATGCCATCTTCACAAATGGCATATATTGATTATATGTCATAACCAAGGAATGGATTTCACTATCTTGATCCCATTTTTTCAATTGATCCATACTTGAGAAGACAGGAAAGAAACTATCTCCCTTATCATTTTGAATCAAAGACAATTGGAATTGTGTATTTGGTTCAAAGACTAAGACTCCCTTTTCATTGCGAGAAGGGTCTTTATCCCATTGTGCTGGAATTAGAAAATTAGTCGAAATAAACGCATCCAACAAGTTTCTAAATGCTGAATCTGTTTTTTCTCTATTAAATACAATTAATGTTTCTTGTAGTTTTTCATTTTTAAATTCATTTACCATATTTATTCCCCTGAAATTGTACACTCTTCAAATGCGATACTTGGACTTACAACCTGGTGATAACTCCAATCTAAATCGTTACCCACACTAATTACGTGTTTCATCATATTTAAGAAATTATTTGCGACGGTAACCAAGGTAACATTCTTATCTCTTTTACCATCCTTTACCCAGAAGCCTGAGCATTGTAGTGAGAAGTTTGTAGAAACAAAATCAAGTCCAGCATGAAGACCTACTAAATTCTGTACGACAAAGCCATCTTTGATTTTTGTACATAAATCCTCAAAACTATCATTTCCAGATACGATGTAACAATTCATCGGCTGTACACTTACGCTAGATGCATAGCCCGATTTAAAGCCATTTCCTGTACTATTTGTATGCATTCGATTGGCACTTCTTGTGTCATGAAGCATCATAACATATTTTCCGTGATCCACCAACGTTTTTGAAGAAGTTGGACACCCCTCATCATCAAAATTGGCAATACTTAGACAATCCGTATTCTTTGGATTATCAATAATTGTGATTTGTTCAGAGAAAATTTGTTCGTTAAACTTATCTTTTAAAGGTGAAATTCCCTTATACATTAATTCCCCATTAAATAAACCAGTAAAGGCGGCAAATAAAGATGTCATCGCATCCTTTTCAAAGATGACTGGACATGTACAGCTTGGAATTGGTGTGGCCTTTAATTTATTTAAAGCCTTATCGCAAACACGAGAAACGAATGAATCTAAATCATATTGATCAAAGTCATATACTACTTCAACTAAACTTGCATCCTTGACTTCTTCCTCTTCTTTAACGACAACACTGGCAACAATGTACTGCATTTCATCTGCATCTTGTACATCCATACCTAAACTATTCACAATACTGCGACTTCCACTGCCTTGGCTATAGCCTAAATATCCAACTTGAATGACACGTGGATCATAGGCTAGAATCTTAGCTTCTAAGCTTTGAAGAATATCCTTCACATATTCTGTACTAGCCATATTCCAAGTCACATCTTTTTTTGCGTACTCAATTGGTTCTGGTTTTCTTAACGAATCGGTTTCTTCATTTGAAATAATATGTGCTTGTTCAATCAATGATTTTAGAACAGTTTCACACATAGAATCATCTATTTCTTCCAATGCCATATTGGCCATTTTTCCATCTACAATTCCGCGAATACTTGTACCTGTCACTTTACTGGATACTAAAGTGTCCATTTGTCCTTGAAACCAAGTCATTTCTTTTTCAACCGTTGTAGATTGATAGATTTCAAATTCCTGAATACCTAGGCCAAGTGCTTTTTCAATCCATACTTGTTTATTCATTGGCCGTACCTCCTACTGTAATTTGTGAAACACGAATGGCAGGTTGACCTACATCTGTAGGAATCGAACCAGAACTAGCGCCACACATACCTTGTCCACGCTCTAAGTTTTTACCAACGCGATCAATATTAAATAGGATATCTGCACCATTACCAATCAAAGAAGCCCCTTTTACTGGATAGGAAATCTTGCCATCTTCAATTAAATAACCTTCTAATACGGCAAAGTTAAATTCTCCGGTTTGTGGATTTACACTTCCACCACCCATTTTCTTTGCGTATAGTCCTCGCTTGATTCCTTCAAACATTTCGTCAAAATCATCATTTCCAGCCGCAATATATGTATTTGTCATACGCGAAGTTGTTTCAAATTTATAAGACTGACGACGTGAACTCGAAGTCGATTCAAGACCCATCCTTCGACCATTCAAGCGGTCTATCATATAACTCTTTAAAATACCATTCTCAATTAATACACGTTTTTGTTGGGGATTACCCTCATCATCGACGTTTTGTGAGCCCCACGCATTTGGAATTGTGCCATCATCAATAGCTGTAACTTTATCACTTGCGACTTTTTGGCCTAATTTATTACAGAATACACTCTGATTTTTACTGACTGAACTTGCTTCTAAGGCATGTCCACAAGCTTCATGGAAAATAACACCGCCAAAGCCATTATCAATAATGACTGGCATTTTTCCCGATGGACAATCTTTCGCTTCTAATAATACTAAGGCAATACGACTTGCTTCTTGTCCAATAGATTCTGGTGTTCTTTCTTCAAAGAATTCTAAGCCTTTACTTGCACCTGGTGCTTCATAACCAGATTGTAAGTTTTGGCCATCTTGGGCAAAAGAAGATACAGACATACGACAACGAATTCTTGTATCATGTACAAGTCTTCCTTCACTATTTGAAATCTGTACATTTTGGCATACACTTGCCAACCCTACAGATACTTTTTGAATTTTATCTGAATATGCCTTTGCTGCATCACTTGCACGTACCATTAAGGCAACTTTAGATTCTAATGAAGCTTCTACAGGATTTTCCTTGATTGGATGAAGATTTTCATGAGTTTCTTCAACCAAAGAGATCGATACAGATTTAGATTCTATGCCAAAACCTCCACGCAAATCATCCACTAAGGCATTTAATGATTCTTCATTTGTTTCATTTGTGTATCCATATACAGATTGCACACCTTTATATAGACGAATTCCAATGCCAGCACGAATCAATACGTTTGTATCTTCTAATTTTCCATTTAACATGGATAAAGATTCCGTTGTACCTTCTTCTTCAAAGATTTCGGCAAAATCACAAGAAGAAGCCATACAACGTTCTAATAATTTTTCTAATTGTTCCTTCTTTAACATATTTATCCCTCAATGCAATCTACAAATCGTTTTGTGATTAATTGAGGACGAGTAATAATAGATCCTACTACAACACTAAAACAGCCAAGTTCTAATACACGGCGTGCTTTTTCTGGTGTATCAATATTTCCTTCAGCAATCATTGGTACGTTTGATTGTTCTAAATATTTACGCATTAACTCAAAATCATTCGTTTCAACTTTATCGCCCTTACTTTCTTCTGTATATCCAACTAATGTTGTTCCTACAAAATCAAAGCCTAATTGAGCGGCATGAAGACACTCTTCTAATGTAGAGCAGTCTGCCATTAATTTTTGTTCTGGATACTTAGCACGAATATCAGCATACAATTCATCTAAAGTTCTTCCATCTGGACGAACACGACAAGTTGCATCTAAGGCAACGATTTCTGGATGTGCCCCTTCAATCAATTCATCGATTTCTTTCATTGTAGGTGTAATAAATACTGGACAATCCCCATATACTCGTTTAATAATTCCAATAACTGGTAAATCAACTTCTTTTTGAATTTCATTAATATCCTCTACAGTATTAGCACGAATACCTTTAGCGCCACCCCATTTAGCCGCTCTAGCCATACGTCCCATAATAAAAGATGAATGTAAAGGTTCATCTGGAAGTGCCTGACAAGATACGATTAAGTGTCCTTTTACTGATTCAATGTTATTCATGATTTAAATCTCCTTTTTTTCTAATTATATATATAGGTAATTATACTACGTATATAGGTTGAAAAACACGAATTTAAAAAAAATTAAAAAAATTTTAAAAAAGTGCTTGCAATCATTTTAAAGTGATGGTATATTTAATGGGCACTGAGCGAGACACAAAAGCTCAGTTGAAATAAATGCGCCCATAGCTCAACTGGATAGAGCGTTTGACTACGGATCAAAAGGTTGTGGGTTCGATTCCTGCTGGGCGCGCCATTTATTTTTTTTCTAAAAATATCGGGATGTAGCACAGCTTGGTAGTGCACTTGATTTGGGATCAAGGGGTCGCAGGTTCAAATCCTGTCATCCCGACCATTATTTTATTTAATTCGGCTGGGTAGCTTAGTTGGCTAGAGCATCCGGTTCATACCCGGAAGGTCGTGAGTTCGAGTCTCACTCCAGCCACCAACGAGTTTAACTTGGACCCTTAGCTCAGTTGGTCAGAGCATCCGGCTCATAACCGGCGGGTCGTAGGTTCGAGTCCTACAGGGTCCACCAATTATACATATGCAGAAGTACCCAAGTGGCTGAAGGGTCCGGTCTTGAAAACCGGTAGGTCGTGCGAGCGGCGCCTGGGTTCGAATCCCAGCTTCTGCGCCATCTTAATTAATTCACATCGCGGGATAGAGCAGTCTGGTAGCTCGTCGGGCTCATAACCCGGAGGTCGTTGGTTCAAATCCTTCTCCCGCAACCATGTGGTCTCATAGCTCAGTTGGTAGAGCAAAGGACTGAAAATCCTTGTGTCGTTGGTTCGATTCCGACTGAGACCACCATTTGTCAAAGATTGCACCTAGCATTTGCCAGGTGCTTTTTTTATGCCTTATTTAAAGCATATTCTCACATTATGGTTATATTCAATGTCATCAATAAAAGCGAATTCATTCTCACTTTTAGATAAAAGTTACAAAAAAACTACAAAATATTTTCAAAACACATTAAAAACGGATAGTAAATTATCCGCTTTTTTTCATCTATTTCGACTGTTTTTATTTCCCTCTAAATCCATAGTTTTTCTAACCATTGTCTTATCTTCAGGACTTAGCTTATTCATTATCGCATCATAAAATGTTATGCTCTGTCCATTTTTTAAGTGAATCTGATTTCTCGTTGTTTCTTTCACAAATCGAGTCAGTGCAATATTTCTAGCTTCAGACTTATTCAGCTTCTTACTCATTGTCAACATACTATGGTTATGATCATTCACTTTAGTCTGTAAAACTGAATTCTGTTCTTTAACATCATCTAGTCTAATCTTCAATAACTTATTGTCATTCTTATACTGAACCAATTCATTCTTTGTACTATCCAGCTTGTTATTTAGTGTTTTGTTTTCATCTGTTAAACTATCTATTCTAGCGTTCAACAATTTGATACGTTTCAACAACGCCCCAATCATTGACTTCAATTCCTGAATAAACGTTTTAAGCTGATCAAACACACGGTATTCAACGACGATCTTATTCTTATTCAACCTGGATTTTGGTGAATTCTCCATTTCGGTTAATTGTGAAGATACATTTTCCAATCGTTCGTACGCATACACAATATTCTTTTCATCCACAGTGTCTTGTTTCAAAAATTCCTTTGCGATATTCATATTGTGCTGCATTTCAAATGTCTTATCCTTTGTATCCTGCCACTGACTTAACGGCATATTTATCGACGCATCTTTTTTCGGTTCCTTAATACTTGTAGCACCATACATCAAATATAAATCGTTCTCATTCATAATGGTTTCCATAATTTTATACATCTTATTTCGCATCGCATTAAATAAAATCGGAACTTTATCTCTTTCATTGATTATAGACTGTTCCGGTTTATACCCCATGCGTACTAATGTTTCATCTAACCCTGTGCCACAGCGCAATCCTCCGCCATGCTTCTGAATATATTCCATATCTTCTGCACGTTCGTAAATTGGTTTAAAATCAAGGTGCATATGATAGAATCCAGATTCATCCAAATGTACAGTGGCACCTAATATATGGAAATACGGAAAATCCTTTTTAAATCTAACAAGGAATTCATTAAAAATGCGAAGTGCTTGTTCTTTCGTTATCTTGCCATTTTCACGATCACTCTTATCGCCCAAACCAATGATTAAAGAACGAAACATCTTTATTTGTTCCATTTTATTTGTTTTAGGGTTGCGCATCTGATCATGCAGATGCTGCGTATAATAATCATTGCCAATCAATGGATAATCCCGATTACGTGGCTTTGTCTTAATTTGACCACTATTATATCGATTCCAAGCGGCAGCCTTGCGTTTCAGAGTATAATCATTACGTTCTTTAATATACGGTTTCATCAATTCATTAATTTGTTCCTTATAACTTTTTTCATAAGGCACAAGCTCAATCACTGTATCTTTGCCCGTATCATGCGTATGCTCCAGTTTCGAGCGATACTCCAAGCCATGATTATGTTCTTCACATCCTTCTCCAGCCGTAATCGTAACCGACACTTCATTCATGCAAATCACCCGATTTTAATATTTTATACAATGTTGTACGACAAACATTATATTTTTTACACATCTGTTCAAAAGTCATTTCCTTCTTTTCTGCTCTAAGAACATCCACACCAGGAAGTTTTTTCTTAGGTCTTCCAGAAGTCGATGCTTTTTCTTCAATAATCACTTCCAAATTGCCATTATATGTATTTCGATAAGTACCATTAAAATGTTTAAAAAGTATTTTTACACATTTCTTTTGATTTTCGGTATTCGTATCATTTAAATATAATTTAAATCGATTCATTTACGTATCCCCCTTATTATTGTTCATTAATTATTTCCACACATTCTTTTGAGCAAGCCTTGCTTGCCATAATTACCAGCTTGATGGTAATGCCCTTCCCTATTGAACCCCAATACCGCACTAAAGGCGGTAATGAAGTTCAATGACGGGCAACTGCGTTGAGCTTTTAGCGACATCATTCGAATTGAGAATCAATGATGTCGATCAGATCCTGCTCAGAATTATTGAAGAACTTAACGTAAGTCTTCAAACACTCCGTTTGTGTATGACCCAAGCGTTTTGCGACCAATGATACAGGTGCATTCGCATTACATAGAAGTGATGCATTGCTTCGTCTAAACCCATGAATCTTGATCATGCGAATTCCTGATCTTTCGCAGGCGATTGCCATACGCTTCTTCACAACTTTCGCAAGAACGGGTCTGTCCACTCCAAACAGAAATGTATCTTTTGTGATGCAGTACAAGTCTTTGTACCAATCCAAATATTCCTGCATGATGCATTTCATTCGTTTGGGCATCGTTATCGTTCGATTACTGTTCCTTGTCTTTGGCGGAGTAACCAGATACGATCTTCCCTGCACATACCTAGCTACTGTCTTATTGAATCGAATTGTCCCCTTATCCATATCAATATCGTTCATTGTTAGTGCAACACATTCGCCAAATCGACATCCCATAAAATACAAAAGATTCACAATGACATAACAGACATATTCTCCATTTTCTTTGTTTCTTGGAAAACATTGAATGAACTGCTCAAATTCATCCGGAGTATAGAAATCGTCTTCATCAATGATCTTGTCCGGTCTTTTGTATTTGGGAATTCTTTTGACTGGATTAAACTGTACATATCCCATTTCAAGTCCATAGTTAAATATCTTATTCAAATATGTCAGCATCTTATTTACATATTCTTCGCTCAAACCTTTTTTAAATGCAGCATCCGTAATCTGTTTGATCTGTCCAGATGTTAGAGATTGAATCTTTTCATCATACAAAGATTCAAAGTATTTTGAAATATATGTATTACTTTGTTTTGTGCTTGATTTTAATTGATTTGCCTTAGCCAGATCATATACGTCAATAAACTCTTTCAATGTATAAGAATGACTTTCAAAAGTGTGTGTTTCTGCATTAAAAGACTCCTTGTACTTCAATTCGTATTCCCTTGCTTCGTTGATTGAATTAAATGATTTTCTAAAAAAGTAATAATGATACTTTCCTGTTGAAGTGGGTACAGATCCACGAATTTCATACTTCTTATTTCCTAAACGTTTTACAGACATTGTCTACACCTCCACATGCCCGTCTCTTCGAAGCATGTCAAAGATCTTGATAAAGAACTGATTAGGAGCATATGCAGAATACTGTTTGTGAAGTTGATGCATTTCAATATGTGAATCCAGTCTATTGATATATTCATCTGCATATTCTTCAGATTCAATAAGCAATCGATCATACAGTTCATCATTTAGAATAACATTTCCATAAAGTCCGAAATGCTTCATTTCTAAAGAGAGTGTATTATCTTCTATATTATCTTCTATATTATTAGGACAACTGAGTTGGCTACCCTGGCTAACTGAGTTTGCCACCCCACCTAACTCTGTTGACTGGTAGCTAACTAAGTTTGCCACCTCTTTTGCGACATAAATACAATTTTTAATGCCATGATTTACAAAGTCTTTCTTCTCTAACAAATTCTTTTGTATTAAACTTTTTAAAGCTTTATCCACACCAGCTTTAGTTGAATTTGTAAAATCTGCCAAATAACTACGACTGCCTGTAAATGCACCACAATGATCACGCGAAAATCCATAGATAATCGCATAAATACTCAATTCCAATCCTTTTAACCCCAATTCATTTATCATCCAATATTGAATAGAATAATAGGAATTGGGTTTAATCTTCTTATTATTTTCCATAAAAAAAACTCCTTTTACCTCATTACGAAATAGACTTTCTGAACAAGCATTCAAAAAGCCTCCAAAAAAAGATAAAAAGGAGGCCACATTTTGTATAATGTGCTATAATATACGTGCTTAGGGGTATATTACATGCCTCCGGTTTAATTTGGTGCCAGCCAAATTAAGCCTTTTTTTCTACCTTAAAATCAAAAAAATCCTTCACGATCACAACCGGAACTTTTCCTTTTAAAAGTCGCCGTTCATCCAGCTCATACTCATCCTTCATAACCTGAATGAATTGGTATGCCTTGGATTTGCTGATGTTCGCATAGGCTGCCACATCCGTGGGTCCCCAATATAACTTTTCCATTTTGAATTTCCCCTTTCTAGAAAGTTATTTATAAATACGACTTATAACTTTCATATTTATCATACCATTTAATCCGGAAATTGCAACTGCGTAATGCGTATATTTCCGGATATCTTTTTTTATGTACTTTACCATGTTAATATATCTATAGATTTGGAGGGGTCCTATGTCTGTAAAATCCTATATAGATTCTTTATGTTCAGAAAAAAATTTGAACATGAAACAACTTGCTGAACAGGTAGGAATCAACTATAAAACATTGAATACTCTAGTAAATGAAGATGGTAGACTTATGAATCCTAAACAGTTGGCTTTATTTTCAAAATACACAGGCAAATCAAAACAGGAAGTATTCTATGATAATTTAAAAGATGATGATTTATCAGACGCATGTACAAAAACTGCCCTTCTATATATCGGTAAGAAAACATGTGAAGGATGGATTGCCAATATAGATATTCGTCTTGATACAAAGATATCAAATACCCGTACTGCCAATTATGCTGGTATACTGCATAAAAAAAGATCCGGTAACGGATTAACTGTAGTGGAAGATTGGGATCAGCTAAAAGTTGACTTTTGGGAGTTCTACTACAAAGGTAAGTTAAAGGATGAAGAAGAATACGGCAGAGACACAATTGCCCGTACGTTTGCCAATGAAAGAAAGTACATATCCAGTGTATTATTCTTTGGTCTTCAAAGACTATGTACAACAAACCTAAATCCAGTCAACTATCACATCGTATTCAATCGAGATACTGAATATTATCTAGTAAAAGACTATTTCCCAAAGAAGATGAACATGGGCTTTGAGTGTATCTACGTTGATGAAAAACAATCATTATAAAAAGCAAGGTTTACTACGTCCTTGCTTTTTCAATAATGATTTTTCAATATACAATTCATTACATTTTCTACAGATATATCATCAACTGTATAATCAGGAACAGTAGTTATAGGATTTTTTCCAACTGCATCCAAAACGAGCAACAAATTTGTTAATGGTAGTTTTACTATCATCGGATCTAAACTAGTTCCAAAGCCAGAAGTTTCTCTTCCAATAACAGACGCAAATCCTGTTGATTTAGAAAATCTGGCAAAGGAATCTGCCGCAGAAAATGTTTCATCATTAACAATGAGATAGATATTATCAAAATTGTATAGCCCTTTTGTTTTTATTTTTATATTATCCATATAAAAAAATGACGATGTATCCCCTATTGTATTTATTCCATACGAATCTACATATTTTTTGGATAATTTCCCCCGACCAATGATCTTTGTTTTGTATATATAATCATCATCACTTAGAATAGATACTAATTTTTGCCAAATTAAATCTGATCCACCCTTGTTATTCGAAATATCAATTATAATTTTATCACCTGTAAAATTTTGTAATTGATTTTCTATTAACACAAAACTATCTAATAGATTTATATCAAAAGTATCAAACTTCATCACAAAGAAATCGTTATTATAATTACAATCTATTTTAACGTTTTTTTTAGAATTCTCATCAAGTAATTCACCATTCTTTTCAAACTTAGAATAACAATCAAACACTTTTTGATTTTCTAATTGTTGATAATTCCAATTACTTGAGTTAACTATACCATCTTTAACCAAATCCATATATATTCTTTGCATACTTCTATAAGAAGCATTATCCACTATGCCAAAATGTCCATCCATTTCATAGTTTAGTGAAAATTCGGATAGAATATCATAAAAATCTGACATACTATTGCAGTCTATTAATTTATTAAAATATATTTTTTTTGTATAAAAATTGGGTACATTATTTAAATAAAAGGAATTTTGTTCTACTACATCAACAAAATACAAATAATCTAAAATATATCTAATATTTTCTTTATAAGGGTAAAAGCATCCAATTCCTATAGCCAATATTATTATAAATATAATAAAACTCTTTTTCATTTAACCTCTTCTCTCTATACAAAACACACTTGAATTTAACCTGTTCACTAATTCTATGTCATGAGTAATGATAATAATTATATGATTTTCTTTTAAATCATCTATATTTTTCAAAAACACATCTCTAGCATTTTTATCCAAAGAAGAAGTAGGTTCATCAAAAATAATTACATCTTTTTTATTTAATAATTCACGAATAATACATATCTTTTGTGCTTCTCCACCAGAAAAATTCACTGTATTCTCATCTATACACTTGTTAAGAAATGTATAAGCATCATTCTGCACGTCAATTAAATTGAAATTGATTAAATATTCAATAATTTTATCAATACTTGATACCTTATTTATACATATGTTATCCAATACAGTGCCACGAAATAATATTGGATTCTGTTCTACATATCCAATATTATTTTCTCTCAGATTATATTGATCAAGCTCTTTCAAATCATTCATATTATAATAAATTTCACCAATGTAACTACCATATAAACCGCACAAACATTTTATAAATGTACTTTTCCCTGATCCATTATCTCCAACCACAATATTTATTACTCCTTTTTTAAACGTTAAATTTAAATTTTTTATCACTTCTACATCTCCATAAGAAAAGCAAAAATTTTTCACAGAGATTTTATCCACTATATTTATTTTGATTTTTCCTACGTTATCATCTTTCATATTTTCAATTTCTTTAATTCTTTGATAACTAACATATGTATTCAAATATTCTTGATATAATGATGAAAAAAATTTAATAGAACCAATAACATTATCAAAATAAGAAGAAGTGACTGTAAAAATACCAATTGTAATCTTCTTCTTTATCAATTGAATTCCCACCAATATATAAACACCTATATCAGCAAGTGTATATAATGCTTTTTCTCCTCCTGACATTATAAATGTATAATTTTGATTTTTCTTAAAATTAGATTTTAATTCCAAAAAATGAGATAAAATTGGTTTAATAATAAAATTGGATTTATTAAAACTTTTTATCATATTTACACACTTAATATAATCTCCTAATTTTGAAAAATATTGTGACTGGCTTTCTAATACTAATTTTTTTGATTGTAATAAATGCGGTTTTACAAAATGGTAACCAAACATATATACAACAATGACTATTATAAGAATAAACAAAATTGATTTATTTATGAATACGAGCAAATAAATTGATACAATCAGTGTAATTATTTGTACAACAAAATCTTTAAAAAGATTAATTGAAAATATTGTCATAGCATTTACATCATTATTTATTCTTTGATTTAAATATGTTTGATCTTGCTTTTCTAAATACAATAAGTCAATTTTACTTAACTTTTTCAATATTTTTAAATTATAAGCATTCGATACATTCATTTGAATTTTTAAATTTAATCTCATTTCTACAAAAGAAAACATTAATGAAATAACATTTAACAAAGCTATTGTACAGCAAAATTTTACTATAACCTGCATATCCGCACTTGTTATCAGTTCATTAATAAATTGTCCAGATATTAATGGAAGTAATAAATTGATCAATGAATCGAATAAACTAACTAAACTCAAGCAAAACACACTTAAAAAATTGCCCTTCAGTAAATTTACTAGAGCCAAAAAAAATTCTTTCATAAACCCCTCATATATATAACAACTGGGAATTCTCCCAGTTGTTATAATTTAACTATTCAATCCAAAAGGATCTACTTTCGCTGTTGAGCATACTAAAACCCAACAATGCTTAGGGCAAGATTTGTCTTGTTCATTTTTCAATCCACAAGGTGCATTGTAAGATCCATTATTACAAGTACAATCTCCTATATTAACTCCATAACATGATCCTCTTCCACCACCATAACCTGCAATTAAATATTTCATTTTTATTCTCCTTTCCTATTCAAAGAAATCTAATTATTACATAATATTCATATATATCAGCAATAACTCGACTTCTTAAAACCTAAATCATTTATTTTCTAGTTCTTCAGCAACTTTTCTTAAATATTTATCAAAATTATACTTAAAATATGTACAGTTATCTTGTTCCGCAAAATGTACAGGACATCCGCCCATACAAATAGGCAAATATTTACATGTTCTACATTTTTCATTCTGTGTAGCATCTAAAGTCATATAATTAACATTAACCATATTAACAGAAGTTCCATTTAATATATTACCTGCTGATTTTTCCTTAATTCCGATATCATCCCAACATTTATATAATTCTCCATCTGAATCAATAACAAACGAATATAATGAATCAGCTCCACATAAGCTTGTCCTTCTAATTGGATAAAATGTATAAATATTTCTCTTAATTAATTCTTGAAAATCAAATGTTATCTTAGAATAATCTTCTACTGATATACATTTCTCATCTTTATAGCATCCATTACTCGATTTAACATGTCCTAAATATGGATTTATTATTTCCAATAAATCATTATCTTTTAAAATATTATAAAGTTCTTTTATCTGATCGACGTTTGTCTTATCAACATTTATTCTCAAATCAATAGGAGGAAGAATTCTTTTATATTTAATTATGTTATTTAATATCTTTTCAAATGTACCATCTCCGTTTGCTAAAATCCTTCTTTTATCATGTATCTCTTGAGGTCCATCAATCGTGATTTGTATCTTGCTAATATTACAATCATTTATCTTTTTAGCCATTTCTTCATTTAACAAATATCCATTAGTTACTATAGAAGAGAAATATTTAATATCGTTTTCTTTACAAAGTCTTATAATTTTTTTCGACAATCTTTCTATTATATCAAATCTCATTAATGGTTCACCACCATACCATGCAATTGACAATGACGAAATATCATCTTTTAACCGCTCTATAAAATTCACGGTAGCATCTTCAATTTCCTTTGTCATAGACTTATTTCGAATCGATGCTTTTTCATAGCAATAAATACATCTAAAATTGCAATTTGAAGTAGGTGCAATTGTTAAGGTTAAAGCATTCTCATCCATTCGATCTCTGTACATTTCAAATCTAAGAATTTTCAATTCATCAACATTGTCATCTATTAAGAAAAAACCTTCTTTTAAACTTCTGACCAACTCTTCATCTTCTATTTGTTTCCCAAACTTAACATACTCATTATATTTTTCAAAATCACTTTTGGTAATAACTGCCAAAGCATTAGATCGACTATTGTATGCTAAATATTCATCATCTTTTTCATAAAAGAAATTATAATTACTAGCTTTCATATTTACCTCACTTTACCAAGCAAATTTAGAACTACCATAATAACATTAATTGAACTTACCCTTATATTGAAATTCTAATTTTAGTACCAGATGCATCTTTTCTATATTTGCAATTCAATTATGTTTTATCACCCGACAAATGTAAACCCTCCCATGTTTACTAACGAAATTTTAGTTCAAAAAAGGCAATTGGAAATAAAACCAATTGCCTACAAATTATTCTTTGTACCATCCACCACCACATAATTCGATACCTTCATCTTCATCTGATGAATTGTTATTTTTTGATTCAGAATTTTTTTCATTACTATTTGCAGCACTTTCAGTTTCCTCTGCACCAATCGGCATAATTGCAAATAACAATAAAATTAAACATAATACTGTTAATAATTTTTTCATAACTTTTCCCACTTTCTTTTCGTAAATATTATCAAATAAGAAAAAAATATCTAGCTTTCTCGTTTACTAACTTTAATGGATATACATCTATACGATGTATATATTAAATCTATTTGTACTTTCAATACATCGATTTGTATTATTTCTCATTTCATGTTGCTATAGAATTTTGGTATGGATAACAAAGATAAAACAAATAACATAAAAATTCTTAGAGATGAGTATGGAATCACTCAAAAAAATCTTGGTGAAGTGGTGGGGATGTCCCAACAAGCAATAGGCAAAATGGAGACTGGTAAGAGAAGAATTCCAGACGACATTTTGCGAAAACTATCTGACTATTTTCATGTAAGTACCGATTTCATTCTAAATCGCACAACATCAAGATCAACAATCGATGTAAATAACGAGATTAAAAAACTAATCTATGAAAATTATTCTACGCTTAGCGAAATGCAAAACTTCTCTTTAGATGAGCAACGTTTCATAATACAAATGATTGTAAATTTAAAAAAGTTAAGAAAGTAATATTTTGCTTGAAACCATTAAAATGACATGTGATAATTAACTTCATAAGGAGAAAATCATGCCATTTCAAAATACAAAACATTTCGCTCAAAAATCAATCACATCCGAACACATCATGGGTGCTTTTTATAGATTTCACCGCATACAGCAGAACATTTCTTTATCCGATTTTGCTAAACAATTACGGATGAACAAAGGATTCTTGAGTGAATTAGAAAATGGGAAAAGACATTTTCCAGACGGTTTATACGTACAGTTAAATCACTTGCTTCATTTACAATTTAATACAGATATAGAATTATGGCACCAATCAAGGAAAACATTATTCACATTGTTTAATTTTTTCTTTTTAGAACAAAATGATTCAATTCAACAATTATGTGAAAACTTCGAAAAACATGAATCTATTTTATCAAATTCACATGGATTTTTTGTTTGTTTGATTATTAAAATATTTTATTATCTAAGAATTCGAAAGGATAA
>OMGN01000488.1_pt1 | contig 28077 bp, 24 predicted proteins | sample 1674111 | NCBI WGS metagenome assembly OMGN01 (sample SAMEA103958143, study PRJEB25191) | human gut metagenome | biome: human-associated habitat [ENVO:00009003]; feature: intestine environment [ENVO:2100002]; material: feces | place: Germany | collected 2013/2015
CTGAAGCAGTGGAGCAAGTGAAAAAGCGGAGGAATAAAAGTGAGAATAACATTTCCAAATGAACTGTAATAAGTAGTAGCATATTTATAAGACTATCTAAGAAACAAGTTGTTTACATCTTTCAGAACTGGTATCTGCTGAATGGTAATCTGCTGAGGGTATGTTCAAACCAGGCACATTCTCTTTTTATGCGCAAAGCCCCGACTTTCTCAAGCCAGGGCTTTGTTATTACCTAAAGTTTCCGTATCTTTAGGCATAAGCTTAAAACTATGTCAAAGATACACTTTCGCCTTGCCGCCGCCGAGTATCCCCATCTCGGTTGACATCGTTTTTGACAGATAGACAGTCCCCCTGCTGTCCAAGGTTGATGGTCCGCTTGCCCTTGTATGTGACTTCCTGCGGACGCGAGTTCTCCTTGTTATATACTATCAGTGCCATAGCTTTCCTGTTTTTCGTTGAATAATCCTTTTCAATACATGAAGCTCTCCACCGCCAGCATCTGGTTTCTCCATGCGAAACCGCTGTGGGTACGTACCGCGTCCATGATCCTGCATACCTTCTGCGATATGGCCGATGCCGATATGCCCATGCATTCCGCCAGTACCTTGAACGAGAACTGCGCCTCGTAGAACCGGAGCACGAACATCCGGTATTCCTCGTAGGAGAATTTCTGGCGGATGAAACGCAGGATGTCCTTCACCAGCCTCTCGCAGCCGTTCAGGTCGTCTTCCGAGATGAATTTCGCCTCCTCTCCGCATCTGAGGAAGAAGTCGTCCTCCGGATGGATGTACCGGTTTTCCTTTTTGATTTTCACCAGTGTCGTCTTTTTGTAGCATACGATGAAGTACGCCTCATAGTCCGTAATGTTCTTTCCCGGTGTCACGACCTGCTTTCTCACGGACAGGTAGGTGTCGTGGAAATTGTCCTCATCCAGCATGCCGTATTTACGGAGTGAGGTTCTCAACTTGTTGTAGGATTTCGTGAACCACTCGTTGAACAGTCTTTCCTTTTCTGCAATCTTGTCTGTCATGGCCTTGTAATTTTTTAGTTACACATCGCCTGCGTGTGCAGGCATTCTTATTTCTTGTGCTTCTTTCAGTTTGTTTTTCGGCGGTCTCCGGCAAGGCTTGCCGTTAAAAAATACTCTCACGCGTCAGCGTGAGGAAGATTTTTTAACGTGCAACCAGCCCGCAGGGCCGCCTTGCGGGACCGACCTGAAAAACAACTTTCTTTGCCCAAGAAATGAGGATGACTTCCGGTCTGTTCCCTGTATCTGACCGGATATTAATTCTATGCACCGTTGATGATTAATGCCCGTTGCGGTGCATACGGAACCGGATTGTACGGCATGTGTTTTTCTCCACCGGGACATGGTAGCGGGTGGCGGTCATTGACGGGTGGTACCGGTATGGGGTGCACACGCCCACAAGACGCGGGGAGAGGACCGCGCTGCAACACCCGTCCACTGCAATGCAGAGGGAGCTGGAGAGCCTTCCCCCGTAGCGAAAAAGGCGGGTGGTTTCATGTTTCATGGCGGTCCCCGGCATGAAAGGGGGCTCCGGGACAGATATTTTCTTGGTCGCACATGCACTACGTCGGTCGCAGTTTTCGCCTTCTGAATCAAACTCCCGTCCGTCCCTGCGTCTTCGGAGCGTTTTTCCGGCAGAAAATTTCACAACGCGGAAATTTTCTGCCGGAAACCGAAGGGAAAACGCGGAGACCCGCAGGGACGGGCGAACTTTGATGAGGAAGGGGAAACTTTTGCCGGTATGGTAATTCTTTCAGGGGTTGAAGAGCCGTTACCTGACAATATCCGTGCTTGTTGAAAAAGAAAAGCCAAAGGTATTTTGCACGTTCCGTAAAAAATCGTATCTTTGCATAAAGTGGGTTGTACATCAACGCAATTGATGCAAGTATGTAGAAATCAGAACGATTGCCGACATGTTAGCTCGTTTTTTATTAACCACGTAAACTTTTTATTCTTAGCGGATTATGTGATTCCTCCAAAAAAAAATATTCTACTATTTCAAAGCGTACCAACATGGAATAATTCTTTTTAATGGTGCGGAAACTGTCGAACGATGCTGCATCGGAAGCCATCACGTTGCTTTGAGCTAATGGAAAGACAGTACGGTTTTCAGCTTCCACAATCCGGATAACATCCCCTAATTTCTTGCCCAACGCTTCCACCAGATAGGTGGCTTTCTGTTGCGCCGCTTTTAATGCTTCTATTTTTCCTCTCTTATGGTATGCCAATATATCCTTGTTTTCCAGTTTGTCTATACGCATGGTACTGATTCCTTTGGTGTCAATGCGTTTTACGATTTCATTGATCAGATTGAAGTCCGTCAATATGATGTCGAGTCTTTTCGACACCAGGAAGTTTTGTCCTTGCTGTCTCCAGTAGTTTCCGATTTCTTGTGTCCTGATAGCGTTTTGCGGCACATTCAGTTCCGAAAGAACTTTTCTCACTCCCTGTTCAATCTTATGCAAGGGCACTTTGGTACGGTACTGTTCGGGCTTTGACTTCCCGTCAAACTCTTCCTCAAAGTATTCCCGGATTTCAATGAGATAATGGATTTTATCGGGCACAATCTCAATTTCGGATGTACCGATCACTTCGATATACTTTTCGTTTACTTCCTGGGCTTGCATGGTAAAAGCCATCAGAAAAGCAATCGCAGATAAAAATAATTTTGATTTCATAATGGCAGGGTATTTATCTGATTTCAAATTCGGCATACAAAACAGTCTCTTTCCCATTGTTCATGGAAAATCCTTTTCCAAAACGGTATTTACCTTTGGGTAATTGATAATATTTACTAATCGGGAAATGGAAACAATATAACAAAGGAGCCTTTTTTATGGCAAAGCCATCATCAAACCAAAACAAATCTTCTTTAGCTTTTGCATGTGTCCACTCTTTTCCATTCCAGACATCCAAATGCCAGCTACGCCCAAACATCCACCAAGCAGCGGTCGTATTAGCAACAAACACATTAATGGCTTGTATATTCTCCCGATAGACCGTCTGTTCTGTCCATATTCGAGAATCATTGTTCTTATATGGCAACTCATGTGTGTACCAAAGATAACATTCGGGGATTTCATAATTGACCATATCCTTGTTATTTTCTTCAGCAATGAGGATTTCAGTCATTGCATCTGCACCACAGATAATGGCAATGCCGGTCGCCTCTGTCGCTTCCGGCAGGAATTTCTTCTGCCTGTTTGAGCAGCTTACGCCCGAAAGAAGGCATAGCGGAAGAATGAGTTGTATCACATGTTTCATTATAAAACATTTTTACTTAGTCAAACGTATGTCCTTCTTGTCGATATAAAACCAGTCATTGCTATCCCAATAGTATTTTTCTCCCTTTGATCCGATAACAGGTTTCTGTTCACCTTTGAGAGTAACCTTGGTTTTGCCGTTTTTAAATGGATAGGCAAACTTGTATTGAGGTTGGATGACTATATGCCCCAAGGTATCAGCAAAACCGATTTTCCCTTGCTTATCCATTATATGGAACAATCTTTCCTGAATGTAATCAGGACCATTGTCACATTTGAATACATAGAACGGTTCCTTGCCGGCATCATTGATACAAACAATCCGGGCATCCTTGGGCTTGTTCTCATAAACAAAGCCAATGTCTTTGATGGTGTCCGACTGACAGTATATGTACTGTTCAATTCCAGGATCTTATATTCCTTTTTATAGTAAGTTTTGATTGTATCACCACAAATATGATAAGAATCTTCCATTGTAACTTTCTTTTCATTGTAAGTGAAAGTAGCATACAATCCACAATCCCGGAATTCCATTTCTTGTGTATAGGATTTTTCAGATGGAATTTCAGCTTTCCATATTTTGTCCTCCAATAACAGGATGGTATCGTTGGCTGTTCTTTCTTGTGCTTCCAATTGGATGAAGCATCCAAGCAATATGAAAGATAGTAAAAAGCGTTTCATGTGCATATTGAATTTAGATCAGACAATGGTGAGTTTATGGCTTAGTCAACTGGAATGTAATGGGTATTGTATAAAGTACCCGTTGGGGCTTTCCATCTTGTTTTCCAGGTGTCCATTTCGGCATCTTCCGGATGATTCGCAAGGCTTCTTTATCCAACAAAGGGTGAATATTTCGTATAATCCGAGGCTGGACAGGTGTGCCGTCTTTCTCTACGATGAATTGCAAGATTACCCGCCCTTGAATGCCTGCTTTCTTGGCTTCTTCAGGATAGTGCATTTCGGTCTGTATGAAATCCATACACCCTTTCATCCCTCCGGGAAATTCCGGCATGCATTCTACTACTTGGAAAAGGCTGTTGTCTTCTGTCGGAATTTCTGGAACAGATGTTGCTATAGTTCCAGCAGGTCGGTTATCTTGTGTGGTAGGTATGGCAGGAGTCTTGGCCTTCTGCCCCTCAACCAGTTCTTGTGGATTGTCTGTCAGCCTGAATTCTGCCATCAAAGTAACGTCTCTTCCAGTGTCTGTAAAAGTAACAGGATAGAAGAAACGGCATTTTCCCGGCTTGTTGTTATGTATTTCCGGATACAAAGAACCGGATAGATGTTTGGTTTTTCCCGGTCCAATGATATGGGCAACACTATTAAATATGGTATGAATAGGCAAGTCCCGCCATACGCCTTGTCCGTCTTCGTAAGTGATGTAATAAAATTCACCGGATTCCAACGTTACTTGGCTGTGATTGACCAAAACAAAAGTGGCTCGTTTACTTTGAGTGGAATAGACCGGATAGTCGGATTGCAGTAAGATGCCCAAGGTATCGCTGACACCGACGCAATAGTTAGGTGTCTTATCTGCTGTTCCATCAAATAACACTGCCGGTGAATCAATAATCTTTTCCCGGAAGGCTTTTCGGGCTTCCGGAGTATCCATGATGAAAGTTACGTGAATATGATGGCCACCCATACCCCAAGACATCAAATTGGCTTTCAAGCATTCATCTGTAAGTTTTTCTCTTTTACTGCCGATAATATTCAAAATCTCTTTCAACTGCTTTTGGGTAAAACTTTCAGCTGTAGCAGGCTCTAGTTGGAAAGCTCCGCTTTTTGCTACTGCTTCCAATGTGCGCCGTGCTACAGTGGTGTCTCCTCTCACTTGAAAGACCAATGTAGAACCGTCAAAAAACATTCCTTCTAAGAATGCAGGACAGCGTGGACTATCCAAGAAATCGCCGATAACGGTTGAATCTGTACCGTAGGCTTTACTCAGGGATTCTATTATCTGATGACCGGCACTTTGGTCAATTGGTGCTTCCGTTGAAATTTGTTTTTCCGATTTTGCAGAAGAAAGGGAAACAGAGGTCTTCTTATCCTTTTTATTAGGAAGTGGTTCAACAGTATACAAACCATCTTCATCTTTGACTAACTGATAGTTGCCGGTATCCAACCATTGATTCCACTCTTTGAATAAGGATTGTATAAACAGGAATAAATCATCTGATATATTCAGGTCTTTACCACATTGACAGGGAAAAATTACATGCCCATTCTTTATGGATATTTTTTTTCTTGCTCTATCCAGGGCTTTGAGATAAACGACCTGATTATGGGCATAATGCGGATTGAATCCGTTGCCATTCATTGCATCAACAGCGGCATAAGACACCATACCTTTGGTTTTCAGAAAGGTCGTGTCCGTGAGAGTCTTTTTAAATTCTCTCGCTTCCTTCCATAATCGGGCAGTAGCAAGTCTTGTCAAGCTGTCCGAGTAAGAAAGATTGATTTCCTTATTCAGTTCCTCATAAATTTCCGGCAACAATGTATCACAACAAGAGGTTATGGCAAAATTACCACTCTCAATCCTCATATTTACAGTGGGGTTGCTGATTACTGAATCATTAAACACAAAAGCGATCTGTTTTCCAATGGCTTTTTCTGTTTCTTCCGCCCATCGGTTCATATAATACGGATGTATCTGTCCAAAAATTGCGTATTTACCAAAGGCATCCGTATCCAATCGTAAAACGCTGAAATCTTTCGTAGTAACGATAGTTCTAAAGAAAGGCTGTCATTGGGGGTGCCCGTTACATGATACCAACCGTTTTCACGGTGGGTTGCAACTGATTTACGCTGACATCCAGCCAATAAAAGTAGTAGTATGGCAAGCATCGACACGGTTGACGGAAGTGTTGACAGGGCTGCATGGCAAAAAGGTGTTCGCGTTCTCATAGGCTGCATATTGATGGTTTGTCGGTAAAGATACGTAATTTGATGAAAGGCTGATAACTGGTTGGGGGATTTATTTCAGACAAACGACATTCCACCCATCTACTTCATTAAGACTGGCTTGTCATCCCAGGAATACCCGATAATGATTACATCTGATTTAGGACCTTTCGCCATATTATCCAGCCAAAATTGAATGCTGAGAGTGCTTTTTCCGGGGCGTAAGACAGTTGGTACATTCCGTAGCGATTGAAAAACCTGCATCACTGACTGTCGGAATGCACGGGGTGCTGGGTTTAGTACCGTAGCATTGCTGATATAACCTTCCGAGCTCACAGTATATTCCACCTGCAAAACACAACCTTTATTCTTTTTTCGCTGGGCAACGGGATATTTACATTTCCTGCTCAAAGTCTTGATAAGCCAGTTATAATCATGGAGCTCGTTCAGAGACTGGTCCAATCCGAAGATGCCAGGAGGTACTTCTTTGCCGGACTTTTTATCCAAATATCGGAACACTTCCTCGTTGTAAGCGGTCAGCAGATGGTTGGGAGTGCCTAGACAACATTCCAATTTTCCGTCTTCTTTCAAAGGAAAGAAGCTGTAATAAGTAACCCCATATTTCTTCCAGAAGGGGTGCTTACTCATGCCCTCTTCTTTTCCAATAGGAACGACGAGCTTCAGATTGGTTTTCCCTCTGTCTATGTATTCACGAGACAGGGCCGGTGAGCAAACATATTCTTCAATATAGTCGTAAGGCAAAGAAAGCCTAAGTTGCAAAGTATCATCTTGAACGGGCACATTGATAAGGGTATCACACGTTGTTAAACCTATAAACTGCACCTTCAAATGATGTTCACCTTTGTCCAAATGTTCAATTCTGAATGTTCCGGTAGAATCAGCCAGCCAACCCTGAAAAGGTTTTCCAGTTATGGTCAAATAAGCACCTTTTGCAGGTGTTTTGACAACATCATAAGGCGGAATCTGCCGCACTTCTTCGCCATAGACTCTGCCTGTAAGAGTACATTTCGTGGTATCATTATTTACTTGGGAAGGTTTTAGTTTATCTTCCCAAATGCCCACTGCAAACCTTGAAAACTCGGTTGTCCACTTTCCGTTGATAAACAGCACCTCCCAAGGATAAATACTCTTCAGTACTTCTTTAAGTGCTTTTGCCAAAGGATGGTTCTCGTCTTCAATGTTTTCTCGTTTGGGACGAACGAATATAGCCCGTACATCCAAATCAACCAAATGCCCATCAGAAACACACTGTATGTTCTCTACGTCAAAGGTAATGCGCTGCCCTTTGTATTCCGGAAAGCGCTGCCAAGGGAAGCGTCGGATGATTTCATCCTGAGAATTTTTAATCTTTATGCCGGCCCGTATGGTATTATGGTAAGTTTGGCTGCTTTCTATATGACCGTGTTGAAGCGCCATCACTTGCTCTGTTTCCATATTGCGATCAAATCCGCTGTGTACATAACGCACCAATTTGCCTGTTCCGGCACGCAGTTCCCCACTGAACCAGCGGGCGCAGATTTTCCTGTCTTGGTAGTAAGGCTGAAACACTTTTTTCAATTGGTCTGGCTGATAAGTGAGGGAATACTCTTCTTTCTTCTGTTCATCATAGATACAGACTTCCAGATGATGCAGATACAGATGAGATTGCCGTACTTCCCAATAGGCGGTATAACCTTCCCTATTCGCTGTAGTGATGCAATGGTTTTCCGGCAAAAATTCCATCAACCGATGAAACAGGATAGAATCCCTGTCGATGGGCTTGTCCAATAATGCCCATTCTTCCCCTTGCAGATAGATGACATCACCGGATAGTCCGGTTGCTTTTATTGCCTGAGGAATAAGAAGAAAAAGGATAGCTGTCATCAGACTTTTGAAAAATGTATGTGTCTTCATGTCACGTTCTAATGTTGAGAATTATACAATACGGATGCTATAGATAAGTTTTCTGCTTGCTAAAGTTATTTTTTTCCCTTGTAATGCTCGGTGTCTCAGATTACAGAATATCCATCATCTTTCCCATAAACAAAATTAAACCTGTTTTATTTTCATGGATAACTAACAAGAATGGACGATTGACATGGAATGGATAAGGTGTAATCTCTGGCACTATTTCTGATTCAAAAACAACATTTGTAATGGTCGCTGCGGCTGCAACTGTACCTGTTTCCGTTACTTCCAACCGGGTAAATTGTTTGATTTCAGAAATATAGGCAGACATATCTGTCATACGTGAAAAGTCTGCACAATTTTCATTAAAAGCATCATTGATTCCCATTTTCTGGAAGACAGGAATGATATCGGCTTTGTAATCCAATTTGATAGAAGGTAATTTCAGATCCAGATTTCGAGATATAGTATCTGATGCTGTCAGCCATGCTTTCCAATTCGTTTCGGTAAATGTTGTTATACATGAGTCAACGGGTATACCTCGCTTGGGAAGAATAACAGTCATGGCATACGAACCGTTTCCGTAAGGTAGAGTAGCCATTTCAAACAACTCAGTTTCGTGAAATCCGAACCAAGTATCCGATTGGTGCATCATACTAACCGGATGTTTCTTGCCTTTGGAAGGATAAAAGTCTTCCTGCCGGGTTTCAGCCGGATCAAAAGTGTTAATCCATCCACCTTTGAAGAACAGCGTATTGATCAGAATACAATCACCTTGTGTTTGATCCAAAATCTTGGAAATACGCCCTTGAGTTTGTTCCTTTGTCCATTGGTTTATAATATCGGTTGATTTCGGATCAGAAAAGTTCAGATTCTGTATTTCTGCAAGAAAATACTTCCGGTTAACTTGTTGAAAGGCAGCCTTTACAAGTGACTTGTCATGAATCCAAATGGAATTGGCTGACTGGAAGATAGTAGTAGAATCCAATTGAGGTAGGTTGTTCATCAGTTTTAAAAAGTAGCTGTTGATAGATTGAAGCTTACTTCTATATGCAGAAAGTGCAGATTCTATTTCTTGTAAAGTCTTTCCTGAAGCTCCGTTGGCAACCATTCCTAAATTGAATTGAGCACTGAGCGGTGAAATGAAAAAGTTTTTTTGTTCTTTCTCCTGCTCGCTCATCTTTTGGAAAAAACTACAAGCAAAATCATTGCTAATGGATACCATAGGTATCTCCTCTTCCGAAAGTTCCAATGAAGGTAACTCTACGAAAGGTTTATGGGATGGATTCTGCTGACAGCTGATAAGGATGCACAAACTTATTCCAGTAGCAAATAGTAAAAGGTCTTTCATGATGACAGTTTTTTTAATTCAACATCATAATTCTTTATATTTTGTTTATATTTAAATAAACTTACAATTATCCTCTTCAGACAGTTAATTAACCGGCATTTCAAATTTGATTGGGAATGTATATTTCACTTTGAGGTTTACTCCATGTTGATGCCCCGGTTTCCACTTGGGCATAATCGAAACAATGCGAAGTGCTTCTTCACATAATGCAGCATCAGCACTTAAAACAGGGTTGATACTTCGAAGAATTCGAGGTTTGGTCACCGTTCCGTCTTTATCGATAACCACCTGCATGATAACCAGGCCTTCCAGTTTACTTTGCTTGGCAGCTTGAGGGTATTGTATATTCTGTCTGATAAATTCCATCAGTTTGGGCACACCACCCGGAAACTCAGGCATATACTGCACTACCTCAAAAACATCCTCTTCATCTGGGGGAATCTGATTACCGGAGTAATTAGCAGGTCCTACAGGAGTAGGCTTTTCTCTGTATGAAACCTGCTGTGAAGTGTAGGCTTCAAACCATTGATATATGTTGTAGAAGCAAGTTTCATCTTCATTATAAAGTCTGATTTTTAGGAGGTAATCACCCGGTTGAACATCCTTAGGCAAGTTGACTCCTATCTCAATAACCTTTGAACCATCCAATTGAATGGCAATAGACTCTTTGCTTGTTTTCTCATCGTGAATCTGATGTAAGTTCTTTTGTTTGTCCTCGTGAAATAAAAATGCTTCATGTTTATAAATCAAATGAAAGCCCGGACAGGCAATGGATACATAGACTTTACCATTCGAAATTGAAATTCGTTCCACATTGACTTCTTCACTTTTACACTTGATTTCCTGATGCGTCCGGTCGTCCAAACAGACCTTAGCTACTCCTTCTGTATCATCCACTAAGTGTCCCCATTTTATAGAGGAAGTCCTTTTGATAGGCGGATCGGCATTTACAGGAGGAATGTACTTGATTTCTACGACTCCTGTATCATTCGGATTGCACTTTGGACCCTCATCAACAAGGGTAACGTGATCCTCGATACGGAAGGTTACAGGAAAAGAGTATTTGACTTTCACGGTCTCTCCGTTCAGTTTCCCCGGCTTCCAGTCTGGCATCATTCTTATAATGCGGACGGCTTCCTGGTCTAACAGGGGGTGGACGCTGTATGCTACTTTAGGCTGTACAACCTTTCCGTTGCGGTTAATTACGCTCTCTATCCAAACTCTTCCTTGTATTTGCTTGCTTATGGCAGTTGGAGGATACTGAATGTGGGTCTGTATGTATTTTATAACTTTTTCCATGCCGCCTGGATATTCAGGCCGTTCTTCCAATATGGCATGGATTTCTTTGTCGGAAGTCTTCAAATTGGGATATAGCAATATGGTAGAGTCCACCACAACAATCGAGGTGTCCGCTTGGATGGTAGGACATTCTTTCGTTTCCGCCTTCTGTTGCTGATGGAGGCAGCTGGTTGAAAGAATACAAAAGACGATCAAAAATGCAATACAGCTTCTCATAGGCAAAAACAAGTTTGAAAACAATAGGTATATCGAAAACATGCAGCAATCGTAAGATGCTTTGCATCAGCAGTTTAGACCATGAATATTCCACATTGATAACACCGGAAGAATCTCGGACAGCTTTTTCGATGTCGGCCAATCGGAATTCGGTCATGAGCATGATTTCTTGGTCCTTGTCAATCAGCCCTGCCTCATAGAAGAATCGGTATCTGCCCGGTTGGTTGGGTAGGACATACGGATTAAGCATGGCTTTAAACAGGTAGCGACTGTCAGGCTTGATTATATAGGCAATGCTGTTGAATACAGTATTTATGGGAAGGGAACGCCAGATTCCCTGTTTGTCTTCATAGGTGATATCGTAAGTGTCTCCAATTCGGATTTCTTGGTTGCTTTGATTGAATAACACAAACGTGGCAGTGTGAGCCGTGTATGGGTATGCTGAGAATTCCGGATATAAATGGAGGCCTAAGGTGTCGGAAGTATATCGCTTATTGTCGGGTACTGGCTCTAACGGTCCTTCAAAACGGATAGCAGGTGAATCCATGACCTTCTTACGAAAAACAGCTCTGGCTTCCGGTGAGTTTAAACATAAATATACTACAAGATAATTGCCTTCTATGCCCCATCCCTGTATGTTGCCGTTTAATCGAGTGCCTTTAATTTTTGAACGCGCATATCGTTCTCGCAGTTCATGCTGTATCTTTTGCAGTTCTTTTTCTGTAAACACAGAATCTTTCACATTCTGAGTAGCCACAGGAAGATGGCAGATAGAGTCTTGGGCCTGAGCCGAAACCATCTGACCACCTTGCGTAATCAAGACCGAATCACTCTCCACCGCTGACTGATTGTTGCCGGACGATTTGCCGCTACACCCCACAAGCAACCATACCGAAAGAAGAATCAATGCCATTCCCAAAGCTAAATAAAGCATCGCCTTAAAATTGGCTGCCTTATCCAGTTCTTCTTTTTCCAAGGTTTTCCGGTGGATGTCTTCCATCTTTTCCACCGTCATCTGAGATAGGTCTGTACCTTTTCCAGTATCCAATAACCGGTGGTAAGTGTCTGTTAGCCTCTCCCGGTTCCGCTTGCGCAACTCCCGATTTTCCTTATCGCGTTGCAGCATATCGTTGATGCATCCCAATGTTCCCATAAGCCACATTCTATAATAGCTTTAAAGATAGCAAATTGAATGATGAATCTGTTATTGTTCATATAAAAAAAGGCCATGGTTTAGGATAATTAACCCAACAGGCCCTGTCAAACATCTACTTATGGGTATTATTCCTAATAAAAATCAACGAATGACTGAAAGTGTGTCAACGACACACCTTCGGGCTGTAAAAAGAAAAATCAAAGGCGTTTTGCATGTTCCGTAAAAAATCGTATCTTTGCATAAAGTGAGTTGTACATCAACGCAATTGATTCAAGTATGTAGAAATCAGAACGGTTGCCAACTCGTTACCTCGTTTTTTGATGATCCGCATAAACTTTTTATTCTTAGCGGATTAGGAGATTCTTCCAAAAATATTTGTTATTTTTGTAATGCTAATAAGTTGCCTGTCCTGTGCCGGTAAACCGGCAAATCAGGCGGAAAGGAGAAGTGATATGAAGCCAATGAAAGAGATTTATCTGGCAGGGGGATGTTTTTGGGGAACCGAACATTTTCTGAAACAAATAGAAGGGGTAGAAGCTACCCGGGTGGGATATGCAAACGGAAATATAGCCAACCCTACCTATCAGCAGGTGTGCACTGGTACTACAAACTTTGCCGAAACAGTAAAGGTACAGTATGACCCCGACAAGGCAGACCTGCCTTTTCTTATCGACCTTTACTTCAAAACAATTGACCCTACCAGTCTGAACCGTCAGGGCAATGACCGTGGAACTCAATATCGTACAGGCATCTATTATACAGATGTCGCGGACCTGCCTGTTATCCGTGAAACCGTTAACCGTTTGGCAGCCAACTATACCCGTCCGTTGGAGGTAGAGATTGAACCGTTGAAGAATTTTTATCCGGCAGAAGAGTATCATCAAGATTATCTGGATAAAAATCCTGGTGGTTATTGTCATATCAATCCTGCGCTGTTCGATCTGGCACGTAAAGCGAAGATGAAGGGTACGTACGGAAGTTCGCAGCAAAACAGGTGATGCCCATTTGGGACATGTTTTTACAGATGGTCCTGCCGATAAAGGCGGATTGCGTTATTGTATCAACAGCGCCTCTTTACGTTTTATCCCTAAAGACAAGATGCAGGCAGAAGGATATGGTGAATATTTAGAACTGGTAAAATAACACACAATGGACATATTATTAATAAGTAATGAAGATACGTGCCGTAGCCGTATCGCACAAGAACTCCTGCATGCATTTGGCAGAGGGATGAATATTTCTACGGCAGGAGTTATGGAAGGAAATTGCGTTCCCGATGTCGTATGCAATGTGATGGAGCAGAACGGTTATGGCATATCGCGTAAAAAGCCTTCCGCTGTCGGGGTATATACACATCAGTCGTGGGATTATGTTGTCACCCTGTGTAAAGAAGCTGAGGAAGAACTGAGCTTCCTTACCCTCAATGCCAAACGGCAAGCGCATTTTAATTTTGAAGACCCTTTTAAAAATCGTTTTCAAAGTGAGAGTGAACAAGAGCAACAAATAGCAACCCTCTATGAAATAATGTATCGACAACTGTACGAGTTCTATCGCGATGAATTGAGTGAGCAACTGTTACCTCGTTGTACATGCGGTGCAAATACTTATTGCCGTTGCGAATAACCTCTTGTGTCACATAGACAAGATGTACATGAACAACAAAAAGAATACCTAAAAATAGGGATAGGTAATCATATTTTCTTCCTTATTACTCTCTTTTTCCGAATCTTTTTGCCTTCCTTCGTGTTTTCTCACCTTTTATTTTATTAAAATGGTGAGTATGAATGTTTAACTCTTTAAAAATTGTTTTATGAAACAAGAAAGTTTTACAGGATTCATGCACGAAGTCATGGATGGGTTGAGGCAGGAAGAGCGGTTTGCTACTGCCCACATTTACAAGTATGCTTTGGCGGCTGTTACCGATTTTGTCGGTGGCGGTGAAATCTTTTTCGGTGCGCTGACACGCCGCTGGTTGAAGCGTTTTCAGGAATATCTGGATGATTTACAACGAAGTTATAATACGATTTCCACTTATGTACGTGTGTTGCGTGCGGTGTACAATCGTGCGGTCGATTGTGGATTGATAGCGGGTGAATACCGCCTGTTTGCCGGGATGAAGACAGGAGTTTCATCCGGGCGCAAACTGGCGGTGACGGCGGTACAGATGAATAATCTGCTGGATAAGAATCTTCGTAACCGCCTTTCTCCGGATGTGTGCGAAGCGCAGGACACGCTGGCTTTGATGTTGCTTTTGCAAGGGATGCCCTACGCTGATTTGGCGCATCTGCATAAAGGAAATCTGAACGGCGATTTGCTTATCTGCCGTCGTCGCAAGACGGGTACGGAGCTTTGTGTCAGATTGCTCCCCGAAACGATGCGTTTGATAGACCGCTATAAAAGTAGTGATGCCGATTCACCCTATTTGCTGAATATACTTAGCGGCAAGCGAAGTGGTGAAGCCGCATTCCGTGAATATCGCGATAAGCTGCGTTCTTTAAACTTCCATCTGTCCCGCCTTTCGGAGTGTTGTGGTTTGGAGGGGGTAAAGGTTAGCTCATACACCGCCCGTCACACTTGGGCTACACTTGCCAAATACTGCCAAGTACCTGAAGAGGTTATTTCGGAAGGGCTGGGGCACTCATCGTTGGAAGTAACCCGTACCTATCTGAAAAGCTTTGAGGGCGATGAGCTTGATAAAGCAAATCGTTTGATAATTAATTACATTTATTCGGGAAGAAAAACGCTGTGGAATAGAGCGTAAAGTATCTGTTAATCCGTAAGTAACGGAATGATAACTCTCTGCAAAGATATGAACTTTTTTATGAAAACAAATTATAAAAAATGATTTTTGTAATGAATAGGGACTAAAACATAGTTTACGCAAACAAACAAAACGACAAATTAACATAATGCAGTCTTTCTGACTATGAGAACGCACATGAATCTCTACTCCAAGTTCTAATACTTAACATGGATACGCTATTTCCTATGCCATTTTTCAACTGGTTTTCTGTAATAAACATCTTTGCCATGCCTATAACGCTTTATATTTCTTGTGTTTGTGTATTCCTGTTACTTACGGAGTAATATTCTCTTTACCCGTTACTTACGGAGTAACAGCAAACAAACAAAACTTGATTACTATGTTGACGATACAGACACAGGTAGCGATCACTATCTTACATTCCATTGCGACCTCTCATGAGTCGCACTCACTTGGCAGGTTATTCTCTACGAATATTGTATCTGAATTGCTGGAACAGTTGGAGATAGGAAAAATCATCAGACTTATTCCGGGTAAAGAGAAGGGTAAGATTACTTCTTATGAACTGACACGCCCTTCGGTGAATATCTCGTTGCTCGACATCCTTGAAGCCACGGGTGAACATCTTAATTGCAATCATCCCGCTACCGAGGATTTTTACTTGCGTTACGGCAATACGGCTAAAAAACTCGGAGTGGTCAACCACATGACGCGGCTCTATCTGGAAGAAATAAAGTTAAACGATCTGTAACCGATTATCCCCCATATATAATAATGTATATAAGACGAATCATCAGCACAATTTTTCTGCTTGCTCTGATAGTAACGACTGTCCGGGCACAGAATTTGGGGACGGAAAAGAAAGACTTTATTCTGCATTTCCGTTTCGACCGTTCACTTGTGGATAGCGGCTATCGTAATGACAACCACACTCTCCGTGCATTGCAGGAACTGTTGTCAGACAGTCTTACTGCTGCCGAAATCGATACTATCGACATTCACGCCTATTCCTCGCCCGATGGCAACGGGGTATACAATCACGCTTTGGCACATCGTCGTGCAAAGGCCATGAAAGGCTATCTTGTATGGAAATACCCCCATCTGAACCAACGTTCCATCCATACGGGTGCCGGTGTGGCAGAATGGAGGGCATTGCTTCCTCTTATTGAAAACTCTCCTGATATGCCTTGTCGCAAGCAAGTGATGGAAATCCTCGCTTCCGATATGAGTGCCGGAGTGATGGAGATTCGTTTGAGAACAGTGGGTGGTGGAGCTGCCTACCGATATATCCGACAGCACATTCTGCCGGAATTACGAAATGCGTCCGTCTGTACGGTATGGCTGAAAAAGCCCCGATTTACTACGATCCTTGAGGGCGTACGGAAAGAAACTCTCACCCCTCTTTGTCGTATTGGGAATTACCGGAATATCTTTTCCTCCTCATGCGTAAAGAGAGCGAACGATTTAACCGTATCCGGCAGGGAAGGTACGACGCGGAACGTATCTCCCGCTTTTACCGGGAAAGTTCCCAAACGTCCCTTTATCGCTTTGAAAACCAACCTTTTGTTCGACCTTGCCTTTATGCCGAATGTAGAATTGGAAGTTCCTATCGGCGAACGCTGGTCGGTGAATGGCGAACTGATGTTCCCGTGGTGGCTTTTCGATGGTGATAAATACTGCTTGCAGATTCTCTCCGGCGGAGTGGAAGGCCGTTACTGGTTGGGTAACCGCAGTAACCGCCGTGTGCTTACCGGCCATTTCTTCGGTTTGTATGCGGGTGGTGGCAAGTACGACCTTCAATGGGACAAAAACGGCTATCAGGGCGAGTTCTTCATAGCGGCAGGCGTCAGTTACGGATATAGTATGCGCATAGTCCGTAACCTCAATCTGGAATTCAGTCTCGGTATAGGGCTTCTGCGTACAGGATACGAGCACTACCACGCCCGCGACAGTTATCAAACCCTATTATGGCAGAACAATGGACGCTATACATGGATTGGTCCTACTAAAGCAAAGATTTCTCTTGTATGGATGCTCAACCGTAAGATGAAAGGAGGGAAGAAATGAAAAAAGTGATAAGTGATAGACAGACAGACGATAGGCAGGCAGGAATATTTGCATTATATTCCCTGTGCTGTATCTTTTTATCATTGTGTCTTGCAGGTTGCGACCGTCGTGAACTGACCTATTACATGGAATCCGAAATCGAAATCCATGCCGATTGGAGCGAGTCCGGACTGGACGATGAGGAGGCTGCCTATGGAGCTACCGCAATATTTTATCCCGAGAATGGCGGAACTCCGAAAGTCGTGCTTATGGGAAACCGTGAATATGCCAAAGTCCGCTTGCCGGAAGGGCGTTACAATGCCGTTCTTTTTAATCGCTCTTTCGATGACTTTGCCTGCATTGCGTTCCGGGGCAGCGACAGCTATTGTACGCTCGAAGCCTATGCCAGCCGTGCGGAAAGTCGTGCGGACGAGTTGGCGGACAGTCCCGAAACGCTTTGCGCCGACCGTATAGAAAGCTTTGAAGTGACCGAAGATATGCTTGGAAATTACAGTGATGTGATGAAAGCCGGCATTCCTGCTGCGGAAGACTGTTCTCTTTGCTTTACTCCCCGCCAACTCATTGAAGAGTTGCAGGTAACGGTACACATCAAAGGGCTGAATAATGTGCGCAGCGCGGTGGCTACCATAAACGGGGTGTCATCTTCCGTATTCCTTGCCACGGGAGAGGTTTCACAGCAAACCTTGACGCAGCGTTTTGAACTGGACAATCCCGTATACTATCCCGATTCGCCTTTCAACGGTACAATGGAGACTACTTTCAATTCTTTTGCGTTCAATCCCGACCGTCCGCACGACGTGAGCATACAGGCTCGACTGGTGGACGGACAGAGCACCTATGAACAGGAATTCACGGGGTTGGATATCTCGGAAGATGTCAGTGAAGAAGGTACGCTTATCCTTACTTTGGAAGTGCAGACGGATAAGGTTCCCGATGTGAAACCGGAAGATGGCGGCGATTCGGGTTTTAATCCGAAAGTGGAAGATTGGGGAGAAGAACAGAAAGGCGACATCAAAGTATGATAATATATGCGTATAATAAAAAATAATTGATACATTAATTTTATGACAATGAGAACAAGGAATTTATTGACAGTTGCAGCGGCGCTGCTGTTGGCAGGCTGCTCGCAGAATGAGATTACTGAAATGAGCCCGGATGCCAATCCGGCGGTGGGTTTCAATGTGTACAGCGGTGTACAGACCAAAGGGACGCAAACCGATGTGACAACCTTGAAAACCGGCTTCGGTGTATTTGCCTATCACACCAATAGTCAGTCGTGGGCAGCGGCTGCTTCCGGCGCCGGACCTAACTTCATGTACAACCAAAAGGTGGAAAGCTCCAATGGTTCTGCGTGGACGTATACTCCCGTGAAGTATTGGCCGAAAGATGAGGAAAAGGTGACGTTTTTCGCCTACGGTCCTCACAGCACTCTTAGCGGTAGCGGAGTGACCGTACCGGCAGTAGGTAGCATCACCAATGCGCCCAAACTGACTTTTACCATTGAATCTACGAATGATGCTGCCAAGATGACAGACTTTGTGGTAGCTAAGAATGATGCAAGCGCCACGCAAGACCGTACACATGCCAATAGCGCAAGCGGTGTCACATTTACTTTCCGGCACGTGCTGTCAAGATTGACTTTCGAGGCTAAACCGAGCGTAGAGTTGTCAACCACCACAGGAGCGAAAGGTACTACCTACGTCATGGTGAGAACCGCCAAAATCTTGCAATCTTCAAGCCCCAAGTTCTATAAGAGCGGCGTTCTGGATTGTGCGGATGAATCCTGGAGCGGCAAGGTAACGGCAACCAGCGATTACGATATCACTAAAGTACTGGCGCTTGCCGATGAGAAAGCGATAGTAAATACTCCGGCAGACCAGACAAGCAATAAATACGATGCGGTAAAACTGACATCGAATACTACTCCCATAACATTATTTACTTCTAATGAATACTTGTTCCTGATACCCGAAACCGCCAAAACGGGAACCGGCACAGCTTCGGCAGGTGATGTGACTATCCGGTTCGATTATGATATTGTAACCGTAGATACCGCACTCGGCAAAGGATATGCCATTACGCATCACACTACCGATGCTAAATTGCCTGCCGGAGCGTTGAAACAAGGGGTAGCATACAAATACACCATCGAATTCGGTATCAATGAGGTTAAGATTCTCACACCTGCTGTCGAAAATTGGGGAAGCGAAGCGCCAGGAAACATCACTGTCTGAATTGTCTTTCTCACAGGAAGCGGCGTCCCACCCGGCCGCTTCCTGATTAAAAAAACTGAAAAAGAGAGGTCTTTGATATGTTGGGGATGAAATACCTGCTATTTCATTTCCAACATATTAAAACCTTTATACACCGATTAAGTATAAAGATTTGAATATGAAGGGAATGAACTTTTTACTCCTTGCCTCGTCCTGCCTGCTTGTTACGGCATTTGCCGCCTGCACCTCGGTTGACGAACCTGTATCGGAACCTTTCGTCCCGATAGGTTTCTCTCCTGCGATGAACGATGCGAACACCCGTTATGCCTCGGATGATTTACCCGCCACCATGGGTGTTTTCGCCTATCTCACCGAAGGCGGAGGTTTCAACGCGTCTGCTTCCACTCCCAACTTTATGTACAATCAGTTGGTAACCCGCAATGGAACCGCATGGAGCTATACCCCCGTAAAATACTGGCCGACGAATACAAATGACAAAGTCAGCTTCTTTGCCTATGCACCGCATAACGCAAGCGGCCTGACTCCCTGTGCAAACACGCAGAAAGGCTATCCGTATCTCACTTATACGGTGGCTCAGGCAGAAAAAGACCAGACAGACCTGCTGGCTACCGCTCCGTTTGCGGATAAGAATGCCGGAGATGTCAATTTCACCCTGCGTCATGCTTTGACAAAAGTTACCCTCAAAGTAAAAAGCGGAGATAAATACGTCAAGGAAATCACTTCACTCTCTATCAATGCGGCTACCAGTGGCGAACTTCATTTTAAAGACGGTGGTTTCGAGTGGAAGAATGTAACAGGTAATTATGGCTATCCCCCCGCAACCACCACCGACCTGAAGTTTGCAGCGACAGACCGGGAACGGGAAATTGCCACATTCTTTCTGCTGCCGACAGCCACCGTCACCGCCACTTACTCCATAGCCTATACAGTGAAAACCACAACCGGAACCGATGTACTGACCCGGACGTTCTCCGCGTTGCCACTTTCCTCTGCGCCCTTGTGGACGGCGGGAGCACACATCGTCTATACGATAAACCTGTCGGAGAGAACCGCCACTGTAACAGCCGGCGTCACCGACTGGGAAAGAGATACAGGCAACAGTTATGATGTCTGTACTTACTATCCGGATGATTTGAAAGTGGGCGATTACTTCTATGATGACGGGTCGTGGAGCGACGGCGGCCTGAGGATGTACGTCACCGGTACCAACCAGCGGCAGTGGGAAACGCCGTTCCCTGCTCCGGTATTGATCAATCCCAGCACCGGAATTTCCAGAAACGTGATAGGTATCGTGTTCCATACCACCGCCAGCGATATGGATAAGGCGAACGGATGGACGCACGGCTATGTCATGGGATTGAAATACTATACCGGTAATAAAGCGGATGGAAGCTGGGCGAGAAATGCGGGGTATAACACTGCCATTCCCGATGGTGGCGGTGAAAGCGATTTTGATGGTTATACTCACTGCCAACAGTTGATGGCGGATGCGGAATGGACGGCAAACAACACCAACTTTCCGGCATTCAACAACACCTGCGTCACACACAACGCCAATGTACCCGCTCCCGCTACGACAAGCGGCTGGTATCTTCCGTCTGCCGGACAGTTGGTTTCCATATTTAATAACATAGGTGGGGGTGTCAGTAATAACGGTTTGACTAATATAGGCAGCCATATGGGGAAAGCCACAGGTTCAACCGTAGGGCTTTCCAACTGGTGCATTTATTATAGTTCGAATGAGAGTGGAGATAGAGCCTGGGCAATAATGTTTTACGGTGGCGGAGCGCTTATTCAACGATTGCTCTATGCGAAAGTGCCTTATGATAGCCGATGCCAAACAGGAGGACACATCCCTGTACTTGCTTTCTAAAAACAAAGAAAAAAATGAAGAAACGAACATATATCACACTGTTTTTGTGGGCAGCCTCCCTACTGTCGGGATGTACGGGAGATGAAGAAATCGTCGGTGGACAATCGTCATTGTTGACGGTGGCAGTTACGGCGGCGGACTTTTCTTCCGATGAGGGTATGGCGACCCGTACCACCGATATAGGGTATTCCACCACCTTTGCCGCCGGCGACCGGATAGGGATTTTCGCCGTTGCGGACGACGGTATAATATTGGATAATAACATTCCTTACACGTACAGTGGCACTCAATGGAACCCGGTAGATACGGACAACACAATCCATCATTATAATTATGCCGGGGTCACTTATTATGCCTATTATCCATACTCGGCAAGTATGGATGATGCTTCCGGCGAACAGGCCATCATAGATAAGTTTACTCCGAAGCAAGACCAAAGTGACAAAGCCGATTATACCGCTTCCGATTTAATGACCGGTACGGGAGAAGTTGCGGATGCCGATACCGACTCTCCCAAACTGACGTTGACATTGAAACACACAATGTCTGTGATAGTAGTGGATATAAAAAGTAACTCCTATGTGACAACCGGCGGCTATGAATATTTCGAACCGATAGCTTGCAACAGTATCGACATAGGCGGTACGGACATATTGCAAAACAATCTGGCATTTGTTTCTTCGGTGGGTGTTTACAGATATATTGTTCCGCCCGGCTCAACGCCTTATTCCGTCAGTGTCAGCTATAATGCTGGTGAGATTAACAAAGAATATAGTTACAGCACTACCGTAAAACAGACTTCGGCCGGAAAATATCATCTGATAAAACTGCATAGGGAAGAGGCCGCTACTCAACGTGATTTGAAAGTAGGTGATTTTTATTATCAGGACGGTTCTATTCTGCCCGGAGATTCTACGTTTTATAATCTTGCATCGAATCCATGTATAGGCATTGTGTTTAAGGTGGGAGCGGGAAAGTGGGATAGTGATCCAAATAGATATGACGGGAAATTGTTAGCCGTGCACGGATATGTACTGTCTCTCGACCAGGCAAATAAGTCTTGGGGAGATAACTCGAAAAGTTGGAATGGTACTTCTTGGTATGAATATCAGGGCTACGTTTATACGAAGAACTTATTGGCAGGTATGGCTGAAGGCAAGTCCTTTCCTGCTTGCTCATGGTGCGTGGAACATACTCCTGTTCCTACAGGAATGACCAGCGGATGGCATTTCCCTTCTCTAAATCCCGTATTGGACTTTGTCGATAATGCTGCTACTTTGAATACTTTTTTGAGTAGAATACCCGGTAGCACTACAATTTCAGGTACGTATATATCGGGTACCGAATCCGGCTATAATACAACTACTCATTGTAATGGGCGGGTAACAGGAAATACAGGCAGTGTGTATCGGTATGCTAAAACTGAAGCCCATCTTATTCGTGCAATGCTTACTTTCTAATCCTTTTTATCATCAGTAAAATAGGTGCAGCTAATCGAAAAGAATCCATTTTCTCTTGTCGCTGATAAGAGCCTGTCAAGTCAGCGACAAGACGTGCTCATGGGTTAGCTCCCTTGTATATTGTATAAAAGATAAAGAGAGTATGTCATTTGAAAATTCTGACATACTCTCTTTATCTTTATCAATTGTCTATTTTATCAATCGTCAATATCAATCACTCTCATTTTAGAGTCGAATGTAATTTCCCAGCGATTCGATAACTTTATCTCATATTCATTATCATCATACTCTATTTGGAGAATTCTTGCATCCGGGTAGTTTGTCTTTACATAGTTACGGATAGCTTCCGGTACAATCTGTGCAGGCACTTCACTCTGTCTGCATCGTACTTCTTTCCATTCTCCCGATTTATCGAATTCCACTTTTTCTCCATTCGTAAACACCACATCGTAGCTTTTATAAAACATTCCCGACTCCAATTTCGCCATTGCCACCTTGTGATCCTTGAAATAAGTCTTGATAAATGTCTGCGCCTTCGCTGGCAATTGGTTTACCTGTATCGGCTTATCATTATCTGCCATAACCATTGTGTGCACCGCAAATATACAAACCAACATCATAATTAACTTTTTCATACTTCCTTATTTTTTAATGATTAATACTTTATTTGTTTTCTATATTGCAAAGATGGTAAGGAAATCTGGAAAGAATTGGGAAAAATACTTTATTTTAGAAAAAAATACTCAAGAGTTTACTTTAAATGTTTTTATCTATGTTTTACCAAAGAAAAAGAGGAAAGAGTTGTAATTTATTTACAACACTTTCCTCTTTTTTCTAAGTGGTGCCACCAGCAAGAGAACTATTATCTTCTCTTTATTGATTATCACCGTTTTATAGTTTCTTCCATTTGGAAATCCACATGATTTAGCACACGATTATGTTTTATCGTTTTGCTTGCTATAAGAACGATTCTATTTTCAAATATCTCTTTGTTTCAATATCGTCTGGGATTCTCCTAAGAGAGTTATTGTGTTGATATTTAAAACTTTATATTTCTTTGCTTCAAGCATATCCCATGATTTATCCCACTAATTTGCTACGTGCTTTTGCGGTAGTTCGCTCATGGAGTAATACTGTAGACAAAGATAATCCTTTCTTTTGGCTTTTTCGAAATGAAATACATTTTTTATTTAGCCACCAGTATATAATAATTAGATTCTATTTTTCCATTCAATTGCTAATTCTTTATTAATTTTTGCAATATTGCAAAAATACTCATTAACAGCTAGTGGATTTCCCAAAGGACTTTCATTGGCATTTCTTACCATACACATGGTACAGTATTCTTTATCAGCACAGTGAATACATTTAGGAAAATCACGTCTGCGTAAGTCTCTTAAATACTGTATCTTTTCAGAATTGTTCCAAATATTATTAAGAGGAGTATTTTTTATATTTCCCACAATATAATCTTGCCAGCCAGCACACGGATATACATTGCCATTTTCCGCTATACAAATCGATGAATTGCAAACACTACAAACAAAATCACTAGGATCTATGTGTTTTTTCTTTTCAGCTTCAATTTCCAGTTGCTCCAAGTAGTTTGCATTTTTAGTAGCTTTGTTGCAGATTAACTCCTTTACCTCATCAATAGATAGACGGCAATTCAAGTTATTTATTGTATGATTGTATCTTGCTATGATGACATAATCATCTCCAACTTGGATTTTATGATTTTCAGCCCATTTTACAACATCATCATAACAATCTTTATTTTGTTTCATTATCGGACAACTTATTTGCAATGGAATATCATTTTCAATTAGTTTTAAAATTGCATTTTTTGTTTTTTCAAAACTACCTTTCATTTGGGTTATCTCATCGTGAATTTCTGGATTCATAGAATATAATGAAACTTGAATACCCAAAAGAGGATTTGCTTTCATCTCTTCGAGAATATCATCATTAAGTAATGTCAAATTACTGAGAACATTTACTGAAAAGTCATATTCTCTACACTTTCTAATAAAATCACAAAAGTTTTTGTGCAACATTGGTTCACCGCCACTTAGGGTTAAGTGTAATAAATTCATATCCTTGCATTGTTGCAAAATATCGTAAAATAGAGCGGAATCAATATTATTTATCTTGTTTTCATGGGGAATATAACAATGTATGCATCTTTCATTACACTTACTTGTAATCTCTATGTGAATGTTCGTAAGTTGCGGTTTGCCGTTAAAATGTTCTTCTATAAAATCCTGAGTAGATTTTCTGGGTTGTAAAATATCTAGAGATGTCCCCTTTCTCTTATAAGCGGACTCTAACATCTTATATGAAAACCTCGTGTCTTTTTCTTCGCACTCTAGGTCTGTTTCACCAGAGACAATAAACCCATCTTGTTCAAGCAAACAATAAAAGTCTCTAGCATCCTCTTTTATTGTATTAATATCAATATCTATGAATTGTTTGGCTATTTTTTCTGCAAGTACATCAAGGTTTTGTGGTTTTCTATCTAAAACAGAAAAGAAAATCGCTCCACTTTCTGATAGAATCTTGTCACCGATATGGTTTTTGTCATCATCAGTTCTTTTATATCCGAAATTCCTGTTGTCCGTTATATATCCAAAGGAATTATAGTTTCTGAATATAATATTAGATTTTTGCTTGTAAAACATAATATGTATTTTAAAAAATCAGGCGATGTATATTATATCATCGCCTGATCAAGTTGTTAATTAACGTCCACCTGGCTTTGGTGGGTTGCAAGGTCTTCCACTAGGCTTACTATTTGGACGACATTCTGCCATCTGTACAGTACTTTGCGCCAAGATTTCAGGTTTCTTGTAAATCATATAACCTCCTTTTTATAAATTTATTACTCCTGCTGCTAAGCATAACACAAAGATATAAAACCAAATCTATTTTCCAAAGCTTTATTATTTATTTTTTTACCTTGTTAAAATACAGAAATCTCACGCAAAGATTAACTATCGAAGAAAGATGATTCTTATTCAAGATAACTACTTTTAGCTTTGCTATTTTCAAATCAATTTTGTTACTGGAATTAATATACTAATATTCTATAGGTTTAATATTAAGACTTTGAGTTTTTGACGTTGAAAATAAGCCACAACACTCGTTCTTTTTAGAGCACTTAAGACAAGTATCTATATAAGTAACTTTCCAGTCAGAGATAGATTTCTTTGCGAACTTGTACAGTGATGGTCTTAGTAGGCAATGAGGTATGTTAAAAATAGAAACATCCAAGTACCACTCTGCTAAACTAGTGACAGCTTTTTCAAGTTCTATTTGATAATCAATGGGATCAATCCAAATTTTATCATGATTTTTAATAGAATATCCAGTATCTTCCAGCCCCATAAATGATATATATGTAACGAATGGCAAGTTTCTCCATATAAATTCAGACAATTGCGGGAGCCTCTGGTAGTTCATCTTATTAATAACAATTCGTAATTCTATATCTGCACCAATGTTTCCAAGGTTGTATAACCCCTTCATTGTTTCTATATATGAACCTTTAACTTGAGTTATCGTGTCATGATCTTCCGGAAACTCAGAATGTAATGGAATACCGAATAAGATATTAGAAGGCTCAACAAACTTCCTTGTGTATTGGATATCTGAGAACGCTCTTCCATTAGTCAGTATATGAATTAAGCTATCTGGGTAGCGAAGTTTTATATATTTGATTAAATGCACTAATTTTTCTTGTAGTAAAGTGGGTTCACCACCAGTGATTCCAATATTTGTTAAACCATTAGGCGCATTATCTATAAGTTTGATATTCCTTTCGAAAAAAAAATCTATATCATCTCTATTCAATGGGGGTTGCGCGCACATTAAACATCTGTTATTACATTGAGAGGTAACAAATAGTGAGTTATCGTTAGAGTTTATATCAAAATCCATTTTCATTTTTATTAATCCATTGTTTGAATATTGGCATAACTCTATCATGCTCCTTCTGAATTAAGTAGAATAAATAAGTTATAATAGCTTTATGCTTTTTGCAAAAAGAGGAAGTAGGTCGAAAACCATACATATCATTTTGGGTAGAGTGATTTCGTACAGGATCAGCACCACAATAAGATTGAAAAGCACAATCGGCACATCCTGCAATAAACTCGGTTCCCCCAATTAAGGCTATTTGCTGGGCTTTCTTTCCATAAAATAGACTTTCATACTTATCTGTAACATGTCCTAGCCTGAATGTGTAATCATGATACTCTGCTAACATTCTTGATTCGTCAGACGCATATACATAACCATCATAATTATAAACGACAACACTATTTATTATTCCAGTAGGAGATTGTAAATCAACAAATCCTGTTGTAAAAGGGGTAAGCATTTTACGTAGTAGTATAGCCGTAAATTCTTCTACAAAAAAAATTCCTTGGATATTGATATCAATAATATAGTTTAATGCCGATTTATAAAAGGTTATGAATTTATCAAAATATGTATCCCAATCAGTATTATTAAGAGCTAAACCATAGGGATTTAGAGGACGAAGAAATATATTATTGAAGCCATTTGATAAATAATTATCGATAATTTCTTTGGGATAATTTAATGATAACTCCGATGTAGTCATTAATGCAGATACTCTATCTGTTCCTAAATAATTTCTAGCTTTACTTATGCCTTCTATTACACGCTTATAACTATCATTTTTCCCTCTGTTGTGATTGTGTATAAAAGCCGAACCATCCAAAGATGTTGAAATAAGAATGTTATATTCTTTACACAGGCATAATACTTCTTCCGTTAGATTTATAGAGTTTGTACATAGAACATATGTTATCTGCTTTTTGTACTTTTCATTTAGTTCTGTAACCCTTTCTACAGCTTTTTGTAGTATATGGAAAGGTAAAGAAGGTTCTCCTCCTTGAAATTCCATTGTGATAGAGTGTGATGGGCTTCGAAACATTAAGTCTATAGCTTTAAATAAATGTTTCTCATTCATATCATATAGAGCCTCGCTACTATCTTTACTAGAGGCTTGACAATAAATACAATTTTGATTGCATCTTAAGGTTAAAACAAAAATATGTAATGAGGTGAATGAATCAAGAAAAGCTTTTTTAGTTCTAAGCCGTGTTGCCATATTATCAATTAATTCAGGTATAGGACTTTCTGAAATAAAAAAGTTAGAAATTAAGTCTTTGTATAAACCTTCCTGTTTTTTGAGTAGATGATTAACAATTCTATTTATAGTGCCTGTTGGGACAAAAATATAATCGCCCAATTCATTGACAAGTAATTCTTGTTTTCCGATTCTTTCAAATCGGAATGGTAATAAATAATAGCGATTTATCATTTTGATGTTAGATTAAAATCTTCAAAATCATCATTATTTGCAAAAGCTTTTACATATAAGATATTACGAATATCTTTAGTTTCATGCATAATCAAATCCCTATTCTTGTAATCAATTAAATCTTGATTAAATTTGCTGGCTACATATTCAAAAGTGTATGATTTATTTGTATTAGGCTTAAGTTTTAAAATTACTTCATGT
>OMGN01000667.1_pt1 | contig 22784 bp, 17 predicted proteins | sample 1674111 | NCBI WGS metagenome assembly OMGN01 (sample SAMEA103958143, study PRJEB25191) | human gut metagenome | biome: human-associated habitat [ENVO:00009003]; feature: intestine environment [ENVO:2100002]; material: feces | place: Germany | collected 2013/2015
CTGCTCCGGAAAAGTTTTTGCAGATCGCAGATCGGAAAGAGGCGGAAATCGATCTGGAGATACGAAGGCTGAAGCGCGCGCGGAACATACTGAAGACCAAAAAAGCGCAGGTGCGTCTTTGCGAGGGCCTGCCGGATGAGGAAATCAGGGTCGAGGCGTGCGGCGCGGTCAAAATTTCTGTTTTGCCGTATGATTTTTCCGGAGACGATTTATCCCGGCTTTTTACCGATTTGAATAAAATCGATGTCATTTTGGTGCCGGGCGTCGCTTTTGACCGGACTTTGAATCGTTTAGGCCGGGGGAAAGGCTTTTATGATAAGATTTTGTCACAGACGAAGGCTTGTAAAATAGGGATTTGTTTTGATTTTCAGTTGTTAGACCGGATTCCGACCGAAGTGCACGATGTCAGGATGACTCAGGTGATCAGTAGTCGGTAAGACTATAATAAATAAAGCGGAGCAAGAGCCCCGCTTTATTTTTTCATGCTGTTATAATATTTAAGCCTGTTTGATAGCTTCAACCGGGCAAACACCAGCACAAGTACCACAATCTGTGCAAGTTTCAGGGTCGATAGCGTAGATATCACCTTCTGAGATAGCTCCTACCGGACATTCGTCAATACAAGTACCACAAGCAACACAACTGTCATTAATTACGTAAGCCATTTTCTTTAGATTTTAAATTATTAGTACTAATTAGTTCGGCAAAAATAATGGTTTTCTTGATTAGTTGTTATCAAACCTGTTTAAATTCCCTTAATTTGTACCTTGTCTAAATAATAGTGGGGAGAAAACCGAAGGAAAATGCAATAAAATGTCACTTTCAGCGTTTTAAGGATGTGAAGCGCATTTGTCTGATAATCCTTACTTTACTCCTTGCTTTTGGTGCTTCGGCACAGAAGCGGAAGGTGCAGAACCGTCCGTATATCGATCAACGGAGGTGGCACTATGGTTTTTTGGCAGGTATCCATGTGCAGGACTATAAATTGGTGAATACCGGATATGTGACGGAAGATGGTCAGAGCTGGTTTGCTGATGTGCCTGAATATTCTCCCGGATTTACGGTCGGAGTATTGGGCGAACTTTATTTGAATCAGTTTCTTTCCTTGCGTCTCGTCCCGACATTACATTTCGGGGATAAGAAAGTAGTATTCCGCGAGCAAGCCAGTGGTGAAGAACATTCGCAGTCGATGAAATCCGCCTATCTTTCTGTACCGGTAGATTTGAAGTTTTCTGCTGAACGTTTTAATAATTACCGTCCTTATCTGGTGGCAGGTATTGCTCCTACGTATGATTTCAGTGTGAAGAAGCAGGGGGCCTTATTGGTAAAGCCTTTCGATTGTTATGTAGAAGTAGGGTTGGGGTGTGATTTTTATCTGCCTTATTTCAAGTTAATCCCGGAACTGAAGTTCTGTTTCGGACTGGCAAATCTTATTAAGAAAGACCGTAAAGATCTTACGGACCAATCATTATTGAAGTTCACGCAGTCAGTCGACAAAATTACTTCCCGAATGATTGTACTCACTTTTTATTTTGAATAAGATTCACCACAGAGTAGCAATACTAAAAGTGATGGGATAGCCATTCTCGGCACTTTCACTTACCATAAAGCTACCACCAAAATGTTCAAATAACAATTGATTGATTTTTAGCCGTATGGAAACTTGCTGGGAGGCAAATGCAGGATCAACTAACGGGCTGTTTGTGATACGGAATATCAGTAACTGATTTTCTTCGTCTTTGCTCAGTTGCATCTTCACTTCACGATCGGTATCGTTGGGTACAGGATAAATCAGCATACTTAATACAGCTTGGTTGAAGCGGTTGGCGTCCATTCTAAGCATTTGGTGTTCCACATCACTTTCCAGTTCGGCATGTATATGTCCGTTACTGTCTCTCCGGGCCATATATATAAGGTCGTTGCATATTTCCCGCATTTCGCAATTCTGTATCTGGAATTTCATCATTTTAGCTTCCAGGCGTGAGAGGTCGAGTACGTCGTTCACCAGTTGAATCAAATCTGTAGAATTTGCCTGAATAATTTCAGAATACTCCAGTTTTTCTTTATCATCCAATCCCATATCAGTAGAGAGCAACTGTGAAAAACCTACCACATTATTCAATGGAATACGGATATTGTAACTCATGTTTGCAAGGAAGCGGCTCTTTACTTCATTCGCTTCCTCAGCTATTTCACTCAGACGGGCCATTTCTTTCTCGTCTTTCTGCAATCTTTTTCTGCTGAAGTACATGTGGATAACGAAAGCAATCAGTGCCAGCAGGGCAATCCCAATAACGATCAATACAAAATAATGTATCTTTTCTTGTTGCTGTTCTCGTTTCAGCACCAGTTTATCCATATTGTACAAACTCTGTATTTGCTCCATTTGCGCGTTCGACAACCCTCGGTATAGAGAGTCCTTATCACGCATTACTTTCCTGTAGATGTTGATAGCAACCTCCGGATGCCCCATATCCACTAGAATATCTGCTTTCATAGCCATATATAGTATGGCATCCGGGAAAGACATCTGAAGTGTTAGGGTAATGGCATTATCCAATGACTCCAAGGCTTTTTCGTATTCTTTTCGGGCACGATAATATTCTGCATAAGCTTGCAGACGGGATACTCTGTACGGCAGGAAGGTGTTAGGGGTATCATATTCATCTGCTTTTTGCAGGTGTTCCCAGGCTTTCTTGGGGTTTCCCGTGCGGACATAGTAAAGGGCGTATTGAGTTTCCATTCCCATATATAGGGCTGAGTATGCATTCTTGAGTGCCGGTGTGGCGGTTATTAAGTCTTGTATCGCTACTTTCATCTGTTCCAGCGAAGCATACATTTTTTCATTATTATGCAGGAATGAATAAGCCAGCACAGCCTTCGACAACAGATTTATTTTATCCATCGGTCTGTCTTGCGGACTCATTAGGTGGAATGCTTCTTCCAAGGCCTTTGCTCCATCTTCGTAACGTAGTGTGGCAATGTAGCTGGTCATGAGGCATAGACAGGCTTCCCGCATACCATTGCTGTCATTCAGTTTTTTAGCTTTATCATACATGATGTTCGCTTCATGGATGGCAAGTTCTATCTGTTGGTTGATTGTATACATTTCAATCTGTAACTTCTTGGCTTTGAAGTAATCATTGTAATAATTATGCTTCTCTGCCAGAACTTCCATTCTGTTCATCCACTGCGTTACGCGTTTCAGATCCAGTTTATTGAAAAAGTAGATGATATGCTCATAGGTAGCAAGACTCTGATAACGGAGGTTGTTTTGCTCCGTAGCCTCTTTCAGCAATTTATTCTCATAATAGAGGAATACCGGTGTCTGCTGGTCCAGGCGGGCGATGTCATGCAGTACATCCAGGCGCGTAGAGTCGTGCGGCGCAGTGACGTAAATGCGCAATAGGCTGTCTTTAACGGCGCTATTTTGGGCATTGGCGGTGAATAAAATTCCAGTGCCTAATGCCAGTGCTATAATCAGACGCTTTATCATGCGCGACCCTCCTTTTTTTGTGTGCCTTTTGTCTGGCGTATGGGGTGTGTAAATAAGAAACGGGAACCTTCGTCATAGTCCGGATCAATCCATATCCTGCCTCCTATATGCTCTATAATTAGCTGGCAGATAGACAATCCGAGTCCGCTTCCTTGTGCGTTCTCATCCAACTTTTCGAAACGTTGAAATATATGAGCTTGTTTTTCTTTCGGGATACCACAACCGGTGTCTGTAACGGAGAATAGAGCCATGTCATCCGATTCTTTTTCCAGTTTCAGTGTGATGGCACCTTCTGTTGTGAACTTAGTTGCATTTATCAGCAGGTTTATCAGTACTTGCTGTAACCGAGAATCATCTGTTTCTATTTTCAATTCTTCCAGTGAGGTTACAAACAGCAGTTCCGCCTGTGTTTGTTTTACTTTGCCCACTGTGTCAGTAACATTTCTACAGGTAGCTACTGCATCATGTTCTCCAATGGAGAACTGCATCTTACCGAATTCCAGGCTCGACAGGTCAATCACATCATTTATTAGCTTCAATAGAAGTTCAGAGTTCTGTTGAATAATCTCAGTACATTGTAGTCGGGTGGCGTCATCCAACCCTTCTTCGGTCAGCAGTGCAGAAAAACCGGATAAAGCATTGAGGGGAGTACGTATCTCATGGCTCATATTCGACAAGAATACACTTTTTGCGCGCGTTGCACTCTCTGCGTTCCACCGGGACTGTTCCAGATTTTTCTTGGATAGTGCCACTTTCTTTTTCTGTTTTCTTTGCCATACGGCTAACATGGAGATGAAAGCCAATAATCCAAGTCCGATGAAGATGGAAGCAAGTACAATTCTGTTTTCCTGTGCTTTATTCCCCAGTTTCAGTTCATCTATCTGATAGGTTGCTTTCAATGCATTTATCTGGCGGATGTAACTTTTCGAAGCGAGAGTGTCAGTAACGGTATATAACTCCTGATATATCCGGCAAGCCTCATCAAAGCGCCCCAGTAATTTATACAAATATATCTTTTCGGCAGAAATCGAGCGATACTCCAGGGAACGTTTGTTGCCGGAAACCAGTTCGAGCAGTTTATTGTAAAGGGCAAGTGCTTCGTCTGCTTTTTGCTTGTCATGATCATCTGCTGCCAATGCACGGTAGCAGGCTGCTGTATAATAGTCGATGGAGAACCCATGAGCCGGCTCGTGAGTATGGTTTTGATATATGGAATCTGCCTTTTGCAGATACCGGAGCGCAGTTTGCTGATCTCCCGAGGAAATATAGTAAGTAGCATTTTCTATGAGTATGGGAATGGCGAGCGGATGTTCGGGCTGCTGTTCCAGAAGTTGGTTCAGGGGATTTACATACGTCATGGCCTCTTCCAATCGGTTCATCTGTTGCAAAAGAGTGGAGATTTTCACCAGGAGTCGATAAGTTTGCGGATTATTCGGGGATAAGTGGTGCAAGGCATCCAGATAGGAACTTAAGGCCTTGTCCTGTATGTAAGAGGCAGTATATGCCTGACCGATGGCTTGATTGGCAAGAGCAATACCGAAGTTGGAGTTCATGTCTTTGGCACTTTCGTACATATACCGTGCCCGGTCTACTGCCAGACTGAGGTCGCCTCGCATGATATATGCACTAACTTGCCATAACAGTAAGGTGAAATAGGATTCTTCTGTCCGGGGAAATTTCAGAGTAGGTGCCAGTTGATTTGTCCAGGAGATAATGCTGTCTATCGGTGTGTTGGCATCGTAAGGAATTTCTCTGCTGATAAGTGATTGCAATGCAGACAAGTGTTCATTGTCTGTACGAGTAGCGTATGTTCTCGTCGCAAAGGAAAAGAGCAAAATAGTAGCCACTGCCGATATAATAGCAATCTTTCTCAAAGTAGAAGATATTTTATTTAGATTATTCGCAAATGTAGTGATAAAACTAAAAAAACAAAATTATTTGCTGAATAAATAATGCAATCTTTTACTTATAATTATCAATATAGTTCCAAACCGAACTCATCTTTCAGTTGTAGCAGTGCATTGTTCTTTTGGGCCATCAGTTGAAATTTCTCTACACGACTGTAAGCACGTACCTTTTCGGTGGGGGCACTGACACGGACGGTCATGGTGGCTTTACTGTTTTTTAGGCGTTTACGTAAGTAACCTTGCAAGGTAGGAATCAGATCGGTAAACTCCTTGGCTGCAATGTCATTTTCTACAACAACTTCGAAAGTGGTCGCATCCAGCATGGTCAGGCGGATTACTTGCATACGTTTGGCAAGAGCAGTCTGCTCCTGTGGTAAGCGGCCGGCATATTCCTGCCAATAGTAGTTCACGTCCTTTTCGTTGAAGATGAAATCTTCCTCAGGTTGTGCATTCTGCTGAACGGTGGAAACAGTACGTTTCTGTTGCTCTTCGTCTACTCGCGGATGCTTGATGGAAACACCTAGACCGGACATTTTCATGACTGGTATTTTCTTTTCCTCTTTTCCTTGTGCCATCAATACGGCAGTAGGAGTGGGACGCATGGTCGTCTGCGAGCTAAAAGCTTGCTGAACTTCCGGCGAGAGAGAGGTAGCCCGGGCTGCGGGGGCTTGTTGTACAGGTCGGGGCTGTGCCGGAGCAGCGGTTGTAGCCTGCTGTTGGGGCAAAGCATTTGCGGCCTTTGGCTGCTGAGCGGCGGCAGGCTGCGAGAATATGGGTTTGATAGATTGTTTAGGGCCACGCCCATCGCCTGCATCGTCCCCCTCGGCGGTAAGCTGGGCTACCTGAATCAGAGTCAGTTCCACCAGCAAGCGCTTATTTTTGCTGGCACGGTAATTCAGATCACAATCGTTGCAGAGCTTCATAGCCCGGTAAAGGAAGGGCAACGGACACTTCTGTGCCTGAGACTGGTAACGTTCGCGAATACTGGCACCTACTTCGAGTAATGCCAATGTGGCGGGGTCTTTGCTTACCAACAGGTCGCGGAAGTGAGAAGACAGTCCTGTTACAAAATGACTGGCATCGAATCCTTTATTCAGCACATCATTCAGGAGCAGCAAAGCATCGCTGACCTGGTTTGACAGAAAATGATCTGTCAGTCGGAAATAATATTCGTAGTCCAGTACATTCAAGTTCTCGATTACGCTCTTATAGCTGATGTGTCCGCCGGTAAAGCTGACCACTTGGTCGAAGATAGACAAAGCATCACGCATACCACCGTCAGCTTTCAGGGCAATCACATTCAGTGCTTCCGGTTCGGCGGTAATTCCTTCCTTTGAAGCTACGTATGCCAGATGAGCAACGGTGTCTTCCACACCGATACGGTTAAAATCATAGATTTGGCAGCGGGAAAGGATGGTTGGCAAAATCTTATGCTTCTCCGTAGTAGCCAGAATGAAGATGGCGTGGCGTGGCGGTTCTTCCAGTGTTTTCAGGAAAGCATTGAAAGCCGAGGCAGACAACATGTGTACCTCATCGATGATATATACCTTATATTTACCTATCTGGGGCGGAATGCGTACCTGCTCTACCAGCTGGCGAATATCGTCTACGGAGTTGTTGGACGCGGCATCCAGTTCATGAATATTGTATGAACGCTGTTCGTTGAATGCCGTACATGATTCGCATTGGTTACACGCTTCTCCATCAGCCGTAGGAGTCATGCAGTTGATGGTTTTGGCGAAAATACGGGCGCAAGTGGTTTTTCCCACGCCGCGCGGACCGCAGAACAGGTAAGCATGTGCCAGTTTGCCGGTGGCAATGGCATTCTTCAGCGTAGTGGTCAGGGCACGTTGTCCCACTACCGACTCAAAGGTGGTAGGGCGGTATTTTCGTGCCGATACGATATAGTTTTCCATGATTTGGGATATTCTTGTCCGTTACAATTTGTGCAAATGTACACAAAAAAAAGGAATTTCTCAGTTATTCCTCTTATCTTTGTAGGCGAAGAATCTCTCCCGGGCTTCTTTAATTATTAATTTTTTCATTCTTTAATTTGTTTATCAATGGATAAATTAGCGACACTTTGGGCCTTTGTTTGCAGGCGTAAATACCTGATTACGCTTGTGGTGTTTGTGGTTATTGTCGGTTTTCTGGACGAGAACAGCATTGTGCGCCGCATGGGCTATGCGAATGAAATCAGCCGTTTGAATAATGAGATAGAGAAATACCGGGCAGAATATGAAGAGAACACAGAGCGATTGAACGAACTAGCTGTGGACTCCGGTGCCATCGAACGCATAGCGCGTGAGAAGTACCTGATGAAGAAACCGAATGAGGATATTTACGTATTTGAAGAAGACATCGAAAAATGAAATCCCTGATACCTGCTTTGTTTACTGTAGGCGCTTTGATGGTGCTGTTTGGTGCTGCCGTCTATATTACCGGTTGGGAGCCTGCTCCCTATGTTTATACGATTGGTGCCACTATGGTAGCGTTGGCACAGATCAATTCACCTTCCAAGAGCAATAGAGCCAATGTGAAGCGCCTTCGTCGCCAACAAATATTTGGTGCGTTGCTGTTGGTACTTACGGGTGCATTCATGTTCTTTACTTATGGAAACGAATGGATTGTATGTCTGACGGTTGCTGCCATACTGGAGTTGTACACGGCTATCCGTATTCCACAGGAAGAGGCGAAAGAATAATGCTAAAACGTAAATCCTATCCCGATATAGTATCCTAACTTCTTTGACTGATTGGAATAGTTGAGTTCCGCCTCGATAGGTCCTATGATACTATTGTAGCAGTACCCTATACTGCCGCCCGCCAATCCGTGTGTATTTGTTCCGCCAAACAGATTTTCTATCTTGTTGGCTGTCCGTCCATAACTGCCCCGAACTACGATATACTGATTCTTGTAAGTTCTTGCCCTGACTCCCAACATTCCTGTCAAGATGGCATCCGGACTCATTTCGATGTGATTGATACCTGTGAAAGGGATCTGTTGTTCCATATACCGTCCCGGCACATTACCGCCCACGAAGTTAGATATGGCCAATGACTGCGTATTCTTTCCAACCACCCTTCCATACACCGATGGTATGATGGTGAATACCCGGTTTGGTGAGAAATATCCGCTCCAATGAGTTTGGAATACGGACACGGGACTGTTCGAACCATACGTTACCATGTTATCTGTATAGAGCCTGTACGCTGCTTCCCATTCCATTCCTTGAGTAGAGAATCGCTGATTATTCAGACTATTGTACATGATACTCGCCTGATAACTGAGCAAAGCCTTGTCACTGGATCTTGTAATGGAAACGTCCGGTCCCGAGGGCCAGTCATGGTAATTGAATTTCTCGAAGTGGATTCCCGCCTTGACAAGCATTTTATACCAGCTCTTCGTGAATCCGACCCAAGCCATGTGATGCACGTAGGTCAGATTCATCAGTCGCTTACCTTCTTCGTAAAGATTAAAATCATTGTATCCTATCTGATATCCTGTATTTATATCCCAGCTTTTTTGTGGTGAGTAAGTATATTCAAGCCTTCCAAAGGTCCGCTTTCCTAACCGGGTAGTGAGGCTTAACTGCGATTTCTTCTGTGCTCCGAAATAACCCCTCGCATTCAATAACAATACTGCCAGTTCTTCATTATCAAACCGTCCTCCAATATTTATAGTATTGACTGGTTTTTCATGGGGAGTGATTTGTGCTACGGAAGGTATCGTATCCAGCATAGCCCGTGTTGGTATTTTGAACGGTCCGGGATATTCCGCCCGGTAATTCGTACGGATACCTATTTCTTTTTTCAGTGCAATCAGCTTGTCCCAGTCTTTCATGGCGGCTTCTTTACCTCTGCGCATCAGGGTATCCAGTGCCTCGTGGTTGAAACTTGCCGCTGAATAACCGTCTACATCTACCTGAATATGGATGTTGCTGTCCTTCACATTTTTCCTGTAACTCTCTTCTCCCACCAGATTCAGAATTTGCCCGAGTACATTCGACATGCTTGTCAGCTCATCCGCTTTCATTAACGGATTTTGTACATCGACTCCGATAATAATTTCCGCTCCCATTTGCCGGGCAATGTCTACGGGATAATTATCCGTCAGTCCGCCGTCCACCAATACCATGCCATTGAGATAAACAGGGGCGAATACTCCCGGAATGGACATACTGGCGCGCATGACAGTTGCCAGAATACCGTTGTGGAAAACGACTTTGCTGCCATTCACGATGTTATCCGATACACAGGCGAATGGAATAGGCATCCGGTTGAAAGAAATGGAGTCGTGATATCCCACTGTCAGTTCGGAGAGTAGCCGGGAGATATTTCTTCCTTTTATAATTCCGGCATCGGATACATGTGCCGATTTCCCTGCAATTGGTACAGACAGCAGGTATTGTTCTTCTCTTAGCTTCTCGCTCAACAATGTGGTTTCCGGATCAAGGGCATCGGAAAGCAGATATTTCCAGTCCTGTGCATTGACAATGCTGTCCAGTTGTTGCGGGGTGTAACCAATGGAGTATAGGCCGCCTACGATGGCGCCCATACTGGTGCCCACTACGTAGTCTATCGGAATGCCGGCTTCTTCTATCACTTTCAGTGCTCCAATGTGCGCTACTCCTTTGGCGCCGCCGCCACTCAATACTATTCCCACTTTCTTACGGTTCTGTGCTCCGAGCGTACAGGCAGAAAACAATACTATAATTAATAAAGACAAAGATTTATAGTTCATACTTAAGCTTTTCTTGTTTTTCTGATAAATAACAAATAAGAAAGGATTTTTCTCACTTAGTAAAGAGTTAATTCTCACTAAGGAGAGAAAAGGAAGCATATAAAGATAAAAAGGAAAATGTGAACATAAACAGTCGATATATGGATAGCCTTCCTATACCATAAGCTACTAACTTTGCCCCTATATTTCAAATGACTGATATGAAAAGGTTACTATTCATTTTTTCCTTCTTTTGCCTGTCGGTTACTGACGTAGGCGCCCAAAACACCCTGACGTTAGAAGATTGTCTCAAATTGGGTATAGAGAACAACCTGACTTTGCAAAGTAAGCGTAACGAGATACAAAAAGGAAAGTACGGCATTTCAGAAAACCGGGCGAAACTGCTGCCACAGATCAATGGCTTTGCCAACTACAATGACAATTTCGATCCACCTGTATCCGTCACCGACGGGTCTTCCTACGGTACGCCCTACAATGTTACCCACACCTTGCAATACAGTGCCAACGCCGGGCTTCAACTGCAGATGCCTCTCTACAACCAGACTCTTTATACCACCATTTCCATAGCCCGGACGATGGATGAAATGAACCGTCTGACGTATGAGAAAGCCCGGGAGGATCTCATCCTGCAAATCTGCAAGATGTACTATCTGGCGCAGGCCACTGCCGAGCAGCTTGTGCTGGTAAAAGCCAATATCGCTCGTTTAGAAGAATTGAAGGACATCACGCTGGCATTCTTCGACAACGGTATGGTGATGGAAGTCGATGTGAAGCGAGTTAACATCAATCTGGAAAACCTGAAAGTGCAATATGACAATGCGCAAGCCATGATGGAACAGCAGCTGAACCTGCTGAAGTATATTATTGACTACCCTGCCGGTGAGGCGATTGCCTTGACGCCGGTGGATACCGAAAAAAAAATTCCTGTGGCTCTGACCGGGCTTTCGGAAAACCTGTACGAACTGCAATTGCTGCAATCGCAAAGGCTACTGGCCGAACAACAGAAGAAAATGATAGATTACGGTTACCTCCCTTCACTCAGCCTGACGGGGAGTTGGATGTTTTCCGCCTACACTGACAAGGCTTATCATTGGTTCCATTCCGGGGCCTCCGGGCGGTGGTATCGTTCCTATGGTCTGGGGCTGTCCTTGCGTCTCCCCATCTTCGATGGTCTGGACAAGCGATACAAAACGAGAAAGGCTCTTGTCGACATCGAAAACATCCGCCTGGCACAGGAGAATACACGGAAAAGCCTGCAAACCCAATACCTGAATGCCACGAACGACCTGATGAACAACCAGCGTAATTTCAAGAAACAAAAGGACAATTATCTGCTGGCCGAAGATGTATATACCGTCACCATGGAGCGTTACCGTGAGGGCATCACCTCGATGACCGAATTGCTGCAAGACGAAATGCGGATGAGTGAAGCGCAGAATAACTACATCAGTGCACACTACAATTACCGGATTACAAACCTTATGTTGTTGAAAATGACAGGGCAAATAGAATTATTAGTAAAATAAACCGTTAATCAATATGAGCATGGAAGCAACTGAAAATAAGTGTGCACCCAGCACACATCAGAAGAAAGCAAAGAAACTGAAGAAGTTACGCCGTTGGCAGATTACCGTCAGTTTGCTGGCGATAGCAGTCATGGGGTGGGGAGTGATACAAGTGGTCTGCCTCTTCCTGAACTACAAACGGACTGAAGTCAGCAACGATGCACAGATAGAACAGTACATTTCTCCTGTCAACCTGCGTGCATCGGGATACATCAGTAAGATTTACTTCACCGAACATCAGCGGGTGCACAAAGGCGACACGCTGCTTGTGCTGGACGACCGCGAGTACAAAATCCGGGTACTGGAAGCCGAAGCCGCCCTGAAAGACGCCCAGGCAGGTGCTACGGTGATGGGTGCCACACTGCAAACCACGCAGACTACGGCATCCGTTTACGATGCTTCTATCGCTGAAATAGAAATCCGCCTGGCCAAACTGGAGAAAGACCGCCAACGCTACGAGAACCTGGTGAATCGGAAAGCCGCCACACCCATACAGTTGGAACAAATAGAAACCGAGTATAAAGCCACCTATAAGAAACTGGAAGCCGTGAAACGCCAGCAAAAGGCGGCACTCTCCGGAGTGAACGAGGTGTCCTATCGTCGGGAAAGCACCGAAGCAGCCATACAAAGAACGACTGCGGCGCTTGAAATGGCGCGGCTGAACCTTTCGTACACCGTAGTCATAGCCCCCTGTGACGGAAAGTTGGGACGCCGGACACTGGAAGAAGGGCAGTTCATTACGGCCGGGCAGACCATCACTTACATTTTGCCCGACACACAGAAGTGGATTGTAGCCAACTATAAAGAGACGCAGATAGAAAACCTGTGCGTAGGGCAAGAGGTAACAATCACCGTAGATGCTATCAGTAAAAAGGAGTTCACGGGAAAGATTACCGCCATTTCCGGAGCCACCGGATCCAAATATTCGCTGGTGCCTACCGATAATTCGGCCGGAAACTTCGTGAAGATACAGCAACGCATACCGGTACGCATCGACTTCACCCATCTGTCAGCCGAAGACAACGAAAGACTTGCGGCAGGCATGATGGCAGTTGTGAAAGCTAAACTCTGAGCCTATGCCCTCGTATCCTAAGAACTATCCTTTCTACAACTGGGTGCCCAAGCCGCTGGGTATCCTCATCATGTTGTTGCTATTCATCCCAATCCTCACAGTAGGGGGCGTTTATTCCGTCAACAGCACCGAGATGATGAGTGGACTGGGCATCATATCCGAGCATATACAATTCACCAACTTTGTCACTTCCATCGGGATGGCGGCTTTTGCTCCTTTTCTTTACCGGCTGATGTGCATTCGACGGGAGAAGATGATGTGCCTGGTAGGATTTTCGCTCATGTATGTCTTCAGTTATATTTGCGCCAAGACGGACAGCATTTTTTTGCTGGCGCTTTGCAGTCTGCTGATGGGCTTTCTGCGGATGGTGCTGATGATGGTTAACCTGTTCACCCTTATCAGGTATGCGGCCGGTATGGAGGCCACCCGTAACATCACTCCGGGGCTGGAACCCGAGGATGACAAAGGCTGGGACAAACTCGACATAGAGCGGTGCGTCAGTCAGCCAGGTATCTACCTGTTCTTTATGATTTTGGGGCAATTGGGTACATCGCTTACCGCTTGGCTGGCTTTTGAGTACGAATGGCAATATGTGTACTATTTCATGATGGGGGTGGTGTTGCTCTCCATCCTGATTATCTTCATCACGATGCCCTATCATAAGTTCACTACCCGTCGCTTTCCCATCAACTTCCGCCAGTTCGGCAATGTGGTCGCATTTAGCGTCACCCTGGTGTGTATCACCTATGTGCTAGTTTATGGCAAGGTGCTCGATTGGTACAATGATCGCTCCATCCGTACTGTCAGCTTCGTGGCTATCATTTTCGGTTGCGTATTCTTCTATCTGGAGAAAGGTCGGAATTCGCACTATATGTTACTGGATGTCCTCCGGTTGCGTACCATTCGCTTGGGGGTGTTGCTTTACCTTCTGCTGATGATATTCAATTCGAGCGCCATGTTTGTCAATGTGTTTACGGGGATTGGCATGAAACTAGACAATTACCAGAATGCTACGTTGGGCAACTGGTGCATGGCGGGTTATGCAATTGGGGCCCTCTCTTCCATGTTCTTGGGTTCCAAAGGCGTGCATTTCAAATATCTGTTTGCGGCGGGTTTCCTGTTTCTGGGCCTGTCAGCGGTCTTCATGTACTTTGAGGTGCAGAGTGCCGGACTATACGAACGGATGAAATATCCGGTCATTATCCGCACCACCGGCATGATGTTTCTCTATGCTCTGACCGCTGCCTATGCCACACAACGGATGCCCTACAAGTACCTCTCCACTTGGATCTGCGTGATGCTTACCGTGCGCATGGTGCTGGGTCCCAGCATAGGAGGAGCCATCTACTCAAACGTGTTACAGGAGCGCCAACTGCATTACATTGTCCGCTATGCGCAAAATGTAGATATGCTGCATCCCGAAGCCTCCGCCTCGTTTATCCAGACCATGCAAGGAATGCAGTATCAGGGAAAAAGCAAGCAAGAGGCACTTAACATGGCTGCCCTATCCACAAAAGGGCGTATTCAGGTACAAGCCACGCTGTCTGCTGTAAAAGAGATGGCTGGCTGGACTATATACGGCTGTCTGTTTTGCATGATATTTGTACTTATTATTCCATATCCTAAACGAAAATTGTTAACTTAGCGCAGTCTATTTAAATACCCCGTAATTTGCTATAGTATGGATACTCAGCAAGAACGTTTGCTCCATCTTGACCATGCTCTGTTGAGTGGAGAGAATATTTGCAGTTCCGAAGGGATGCTTCGCAGTTTCCCTTCCTCTTTCAAAACCCCATTCTGTATAAATGGGGTGGGCGTGGTAGTCTGTCGTCAGGGTAGTTTCTTATTCTCCCTGAATCAGAAACTCTTTTCCGCTAAGGCGGGCGAAACACTTTTCATCCCTGAAGATTCGCAGCTTCAGGTGCTTCAGGAATCGGAAGATATGGAACTCTTCATTTTGGTCTATCAGATAGGGCCGATACGGGACATCATTGGCAATTCAGTGGTATCCATGTATTTGTATTCTCATCTTGCTACGGAACCCTGTTATGTATGGAACACTGGTGAAGAAGAGGAAGTGTTGAAGTACATGTCCTTGTTGGACAGTACTCTGCATGTAGAAGAGAATACCTTTAATTATTATGAGCAGAAGCTACTTTTACTGGCTTTGACGTATCGGCTTTGTTCGGTCTACAATCGCAAGCTCATCACCGAAAGAGCTTCTGTGGGGCGCAAGCATGATATCTTTATCCGCCTAATCCAGTTGATAGAGCAGCATTACAAAGAGCAGCGCGGTGTGGAGTTCTATGCCGATAAACTTTGCCTGTCGCCCAAATACCTGTCCGTGTTGTCCAAATCCATCTGTGGGTATACGGTGCAGGAATTGGTTTTCAAGGCCATTATTCGCAAAAGTATTTCGCTGCTCAAGAATACGCAACAGACCGTGCAGGAAATATCCAACTACTTCAACTTCCCGAATGCCTCTTATTTCGGCACTTTCTTCAGGAAACAAACAGGAATGTCTCCGCAGCAATTCCGTCACTCCTCTTTTGTGCTCCGATAGCGAATGGGGGATGTCCCCAGGTGTCCTTTTACATATTTCCCGAAGAAAGATTGATTCGGGAAGTTGAATTCTTCCGCAATCTCTTTGATAGACTTGTCCGAATGCTTCAGCCGGTATTTGATGTGCTCTATCGCAGTCTCATTTATCAAATCTAGAGGAGCCCTTCCGCATGCTTGTTTGATGACCTTTGAAAAGTGTTTGGGCGTATAGCAAAGTGCATCGGCAAAGTAAGTCACTGAACGATGCATACCATTGTCTTTCGACAACAGTTCCATGAACTTCCGTAGAATATGGTCAGCCTGCTTGATGCCCTCTTTCGATAGTTTGGCTTTCTCCGAATCGGCGATTTCTTTGTTGAGGTAACCCATCATCTCGCAAAAGATAGCGGCAAACAGATGCTGCACCACCGCTTTATGATAACAATGGGGTTCATCGTTAATTTTTGCCAGGATTAAGTCTCCATAGTGTTTAAAAATGCTGTTGTCATTTTCCCTGTTAATGGATTTCACCGGATTGTTGTGGATATGGATGGCAGTGTCCCACGTATCTTTTTCTACTTTGAGGATACGTTGCAGGAATCGGGTGGAGAATCCAGCAAGCCTTACTTTATATTTAGGGCTCATCATTGTATGCCCGATAATGGTGTTGGGAAGGCCGAGCAGTAAGTCGCCCGGCTGTAGCTGGTAGGTCCGGTTGTTGATATCCAGTTGTATGCACCCTTCTATACAAACGGCAATAAGGAAACACTCCAATCTGACAACCTCATTACTATAAGGTATTCCATCCAGACTGTTGACTATCGCAAAGTCATCATCTATATAGTCAAGAATATGCTGACTGTTCTTAAAGTCTTCTATGGTTACGGTCTTAATGTTCTCTTTTTCCATATTATTTCATTTTTCTTTTTGCAAAGTTGGTAAATTATGGGGAAAACAGGATGTCCTATTATCCTTTAATATTGTTCTATATGATGCTTATTGATAATTAGTTAGCTTGAAAAGTGACGAATAACGAAAATGGGACATTCTTGGGGGAAAATTGATCACTATGGCTTTGTTCCTTTCTCCTACATTTGTCCCAGTTTTAATAAAAAGACAATTAGAGTAAGTATGATTACAGTGAACAAAAAATGGTTACGGCTGATAGGGATTGTCGGTTGTACAGTGTGGATGGCATCTTGCAAACAGGCAACGGATGCGGGAGTGAAACCTTCTTTTGCAATAATGGAAGTAAAAGCGGCGGATAAAGAACTTTCCACTTCGTATTCGGCCACTATCCGTGGGCGGCAGGATATTGATATCTATCCGCAAGTATCGGGTACTATCGAAAAACTTTGTGTGACTGAAGGACAGACGGTTCGCCGTGGACAGTTGCTTTTCGTTATCGATCAGATTCCCTACAGAGCTGCGCTCAAGACTGCCGTTGCCAATGTGGAAGCTGCACGTGCTGCAATGGCGACTGCCGAACTCACCTACAACAGCAATAAAGAGTTGTATGCACAGAAAGTAGTTTCAGAGTTCAGTCTGAAAACAGCTGAGAACACCTATCTCACTGCCAAAGCACAGCTGACGCAGGCCGAAGCCCAGGAAGTGAACGCACGCAATAATCTTTCCTATACTGAGGTGAAAAGTCCCAGTGACGGAGTAGTGGGGGCATTACCCTATCGCGTGGGTGCATTGGTAGGTGCCAACCTGCCGTATCCGTTGACTACGGTCAGTGACAATTCGGATATGTATGTCTATTTTTCCATGACTGAGAATCAGTTACTTGCCCTTACACGCCAGTATGGTAGCATGGATGAAGCTCTGAAAAACATGCCGGAAGTGGAACTAATACTGAATGATAATTCGGTATATAATAAGAAAGGTGTCATAGAATCCATTAGTGGAGTTATCGACCGTCAGACAGGTACTGTAATGGCACGTGTGGTATTTCCTAACGAATCACGCCTGCTTCATAGCGGAGCATCCGGTACGATAGTGGTGCCCAGCATCTATAAGGATTGCATTGCCATTCCGCAGGGAGCCACTGTGCAGATGCAGGACAAAGTTGTGGTATATAAAGTAGTGGACGGCAAAGCAGTCTCTACACTGATCACTGTAGCCGGAATTAACGATGGGCGCGAATATGTGGTGCTCAGCGGATTACAATCCGGTGATGAAATTATATCGGAAGGTGCCGGATTAGTGCGTGAGGGCACACAAGTAAAATAAGAAGGGAGACAAATTATGAAAGGAAATGTATTTATAAAGCGGCCGGTGATGGCTATCTCCATCTCCGTGCTGATTCTGGTCATAGGGCTTATTTCGCTCCTTACGCTGCCGGTAGAGCAGTATCCTGACATTGCACCTCCCACAGTATATGTAAGTGCTCAGTATACGGGCGCTGATGCCGAGGCAGTAATGAACAGCGTCATCATGCCGCTGGAAGAGAGTATCAATGGTGTGGAGAATATGATGTATATCACTTCCACGGCATCCAACTCCGGCCTCGCTATTATACAGGTTTACTTTAAGCAAGGTACGGATCCTGATATGGCGGCAGTGAATGTGCAGAACCGTGTAGCTAAGGCACAGGGTTTGCTGCCGGCCGAGGTAACCAAAATCGGTGTAAGCACGCAGAAGCGTCAGACCAGCTTCCTCCAGATTGGTGCTTTGGTCTGCAACGACGGGCGTTATGATCAGACGTTCCTTGCCAATTATCTGGACATCAATGTACTGCCTCAAATCAAACGCGTAGAGGGAGTAGGAGATGTAATGGAATTGGGAGATACATACAGTATGCGTATCTGGCTGAAACCGGAACGGATGGCGCAATATGCCCTGGTTCCTTCGGATATTACTGCCGTGCTGGGTGAGCAGAACATTGAAGCTCCTACCGGTTCGCTGGGTGAGAGTTCGAAGAATGTCTTCCAGTTTACCATGAAGTATCGCGGACGATTGAAGAGTGTGGAGGAATTCCAGAATACCGTAATCCGTTCGCAGAGCGACGGTTCTGTACTCCGCCTGAAGGATGTAGCCGATGTACAATTGGGTACGATGACTTATAGCTTCCGCAGTGAGATGGATAGCAAACCGGCTGTTCTTTACATGGTATTCCAGACGGCAGGCTCCAATGCAACCGCTGTGAATAAGGAAATTACTGCCCAGATGAAACAGATGGAAAAGAGTCTGCCGGAGGGAACAGAGTTCGTCACGATGATGAGTTCCAACGACTTCCTTTTCGCTTCTATCCACAATGTGGTAGAAACATTAATCATCGCTATTATTCTGGTTATTCTGGTGGTGTATTTCTTCTTGCAGGACTTAAAGAGTACGCTCATTCCGTCCATATCCATCATAGTGTCGCTGGTGGGTACGTTTGCCTGTCTGGTGGCTGCGGGATTCAGTCTGAATATCCTGACACTGTTTGCACTGGTGCTTGCCATTGGTACGGTGGTGGACGATGCCATTGTGGTGGTGGAAGCGGTGCAGTCCAAATTTGATGCCGGATACAAATCTCCTTATCTTGCCACTAAAGATGCGATGGGTGATGTGACGATGGCTATCATCTCCTGTACCTGTGTATTTATGGCAGTGTTTATTCCTGTAACATTTATGGGAGGAACTTCCGGTGTATTCTATACACAGTTCGGTATCACGATGGCAACTGCCGTAGGTATTTCCATGATTTCGGCTTTGACGCTATGCCCGGCTTTGTGTGCTATCATGATGCGTCCGTCGGACGGGACCAAGAGTGCCAAGAGTATTAACGGACGGGTACGCGCAGCTTACAATGCCTCGTTCAACGCTGTGCTGGGTAAATATAAGAAAGGTGTGATGTTCTTCATCCGTCATCGCTGGATGGTGTGGGCTTCGTTGATAGCCGCTATCGCATTGTTGGTTTATCTGATGAGTACTACCAAAACGGGACTTGTTCCTCAGGAAGATCAGGGTGTCATCATGGTGAACGTCAGTATCTCACCGGGAAGCACGCTTGATGAAACAACGAAGGTAATGGATAAACTGGAAGATATCCTCCGGGATACGCCTGAAATAGAACATTATGCCCGCGTAGCAGGCTATGGACTTATATCCGGTCAGGGAACTTCTTACGGTACAATCATTGTGCGCTTGAAGGACTGGAGCGAACGAAAAGGAAAGGATCATAGTTCGGATGCTGTGGTTGCCCGCCTCAATGGACAGTTTTATGGTATTAAGGAAGCGCAGATATTCAGTTTCCAACCTGCTATGATTCCGGGGTATGGTATGGGTAACTCCCTCGAACTGAACCTTCAGGACAAGACGGGTGGCGATATGGAAACATTCTACCAGTCGGTAATGCAGTTCCTCGGCGCACTGAATCAGCGTCCGGAAGTAGCTATGGCTTACACGGCATATGCCATCAATTTCCCGCAGGTATCGGTAGAAGTAGATGCGGCTAAATGTAAGCGTGCCGGTATTTCTCCGGGAGCAGTGCTCGATGCATTGGGCAGCTATTGCGGTGGTGCGTACATATCTAACTATAACCAGTTCGGTAAAGTGTATCGTGTGATGATGCAGGCTTCGCCTGAATACCGCCTGGACGAGCAATCTCTGGACAATATGTTTGTACGGAATGGTACGGAAATGGCTCCGGTAAGTCAGTTTGTAACATTGAAGAAAGTGTTGGGACCGGAAACAACCAATCGTTTCAATCTGTATAGCTCTATCTCTGCCAATGTAAATCCTGCCGAAGGTTACTCTTCCGGTGAAGTGCAGAAGGTGATTGAAGAGGTGGCAGAACAGACTTTGCCTACGGGCTACGGATATGAATATGGTGGTATGGCACGTGAAGAAGCAAGTAGTGGTGGTGCACAGACTATTTTCATCTATGCTATTTGCATATTCCTTATCTATCTGATTCTGGCATGTCTTTACGAAAGTTTTTTTGTACCGTTTGCCGTTATTTTCTCCGTACCGTTCGGATTGATGGGATCATTCCTGTTTGCCAAGTTGCTCGGGCTGGAGAATAACATTTACCTGCAAACAGGTGTGATTATGTTGATTGGTTTGCTGGCCAAGACGGCTATCCTGATTACGGAATACGCCATAGAGCGTCGTCGTAAAGGAATGGGCATCGTGGAATCTGCCTATTCTGCCGCACAGGTCCGCTTGCGTCCTATCTTGATGACGGTACTAACAATGGTGTTCGGTATGCTTCCGCTGATGTTCTCCTCCGGTGCAGGTGCCAATGGTAACAGTTCGCTGGGTACAGGCGTTGTGGGCGGTATGGTTGTCGGTACACTGGCATTGCTCTTCGTAGTTCCCGTCTTCTACATTATCTTTGAATTCTTACAGGAGAAAATCCGTCCGCCGATGGAGGAAGAAGCAGACGTACAAGTGTTGCTTGAGAAGGAGAAGAGTGAAGCTGAACGGAATAATAAATAAATGAAAGAAAAGATGATGTATCAAGGTGACATATTTTGGGTAGAGCAGTTGATTGCATATTGCATTGCTGCCATTCTATGGTGCATTATTGATAAAATCAATTCTAGGAAACATATTAAAGATACTGAAGAATGAAAAAGCAAATCATCACATTAGCTGTCACCGGTCTGCTGCTGAGCGGTTGTGGCATCTATACTAAATACGAGCCCACTACTTCCGTCCCCGACCAGCTTTATGGCGGGGAAGTAGTGACCGAAGACACCGTCAGTCTGGGTAATATGGATTGGCGGGAACTCTTCACCGATCCTTATCTGCAATCCCTCATTGAAGTGGGATTGCAGACCAATACTGATTATCAGTCTGCCCAGCTTCGTGTAGAGGAAGCACAGGCAACACTGATGTCTGCCAAACTTGCTTTCCTGCCTGCCTTTGCTCTTGCTCCGCAGGGAACCGTGAGCAGCTTCGATACGCAAAAGGCAACGCAAACTTATTCGTTGCCCGTCACTGCCAGTTGGGAGTTGGACGTCTTCGGCCGTATGCGCAATGCCAAGAAACAGTCGCAAGCTCTTTATGCTCAAAGTGAGGATTATCGTCAGGCTGTCCGTACCCAACTGATAGCCGGGATAGCCAATACCTATTATACGCTGCTGATGCTCGACGAACAACTTGCCATTTCCCGGCAAACGGAAGAAGCGTGGAAAGAAACCGTGGCGTCTACTCGTGCCTTGATGAATGCCGGAATGGCGAATGAATCGGCCGTATCGCAGATGGAGGCAACGTACTATCAGGTACAGGGTTCCGTGCTCGACTTGAGGAAGCAAATCAACCAGGCAGAGAACAGTCTTGCCCTTCTGTTGGCTGAAACACCCCGTCATTATGAACGTGCTAGTCTGGCACAGCAGCAGTTCCCCACCGACTTTTCGGTAGGTATTCCGGTGCAGATGCTTTCCGGTCGTCCCGATGTCCGCAGTGCCGAGCGTTCACTCGAAGCAGCGTTTTATGGTACCAATAAGGCCCGTTCGGCTTTCTATCCCTCCATTACTTTAAGTGGAAGTGCCGGCTGGACGAACTCTGCCGGAGTGATGATACTCAATCCGGGCAAGTTTCTGGCATCTGCTGTAGGATCGCTGACGCAACCGCTCTTCAACCACGGACAGGTAGTTGCCCAGTATCGCATTGCTCGTGCACAGCAGGAAGAAGCCGCACTTGGCTTCCAGCAAACCTTGCTCAATGCAGGCAGCGAGGTGAACGATGCTTTAACGGCTTATCAGACCAGTCAGGGCAAGAAACTTCTGTTGGATAAACAGGTTGCTTCTTTACAAACCGCCCTGAGAAGTACTTCCTTGCTGATGGAGCATGGCAATACCACTTATCTGGAAGTACTCACAGCCCGGCAGACATTGCTTAGCGCACAATTGTCGCAGACTGCTAATCATTTTACCGAAATACAAAGCTTAATTAACCTATTCCAAGCGTTGGGAGGCGGACAGAATTAAAACTGTATCATACTCTCTTTCTGTTACTTTACTTCTATGAAAGGAGAGCTGCCCGGAAGGTGTTCCGTGGCAGCTCTTTTCTTCATTTTCTAAGGCTATATACGCAGTGAAATCTTCTTTTTGCCACTCATCCGGTAAAGAAAGTTTGTAATGGCTATCCTTTTTCATTTCTTTTCGATTTCCGTTTTGTCTTGTTCATCTGGATAGTATGGAGTTAACCAGTAATTTAGTAGACGTATTCTATCTGACATGCAGAGGTATCTGCATACTAATGGGAATAGTAGTGGGACATCGGGATGAGTCTAAATGATTTCTGCTTCTGTACTTCCTGTGAATTCCATAACATAGCCTTTCATCAAAGTATAATCCGCAGGTAGCCGAAAAGTTATTCAGCAACGCGCTGAAAACCGGACACAACGAGGTGCATATAAGTACCGCCATCCATCTGGTCGAACTGTGCGGCGTAAAAGAAAAGATCAAGCCGAAATTCCATCGGACGTTGGTACACTTGGTACAGAGGTTCACCGTTCCCTT
>OMGN01000715.1_pt1 | contig 21890 bp, 26 predicted proteins | sample 1674111 | NCBI WGS metagenome assembly OMGN01 (sample SAMEA103958143, study PRJEB25191) | human gut metagenome | biome: human-associated habitat [ENVO:00009003]; feature: intestine environment [ENVO:2100002]; material: feces | place: Germany | collected 2013/2015
GGGTATGGCGTAGTTTGGTAGCGCGCACGGCTGGGGGCCGTGAGGTCGCAGGTTCAAATCCTGTTACCCCGATTTTTACAGGAGATATGTGGAGTTTGCAGGATGTGTGGGAATGTATGTTCTGATTACCTTTGATTACTTTTTGAAAAATGAAAGGAAAGGAGTATTTCGCACAGCTTCTATGACTGGGTTTGAAAATTCACTGGGAAAATATTAAATATCAGTGAATATCAGTGAGACTGGATGCATTGTGTATACTTGGTGATGGTACCAGATGCAATATTGAAGTACAGCGTTCCGACAATGATGACCATCTTAAAAGAGCAAGATTTAACGCATCAAGCATTACGGTGAAGGAATCAAACACCGGAGATACATTTCATGATGTTGTCGAACTGTATATCGTATATATTTCGGAGTTTGATTTCTTAAAGGGTGGAAAGACGATATATCATGTAGATAAAGTTATCCGGGAAAACGGCAAAGTCGTAGATGATGGTTTACATGAAATATTTGTTAATACAGTTGTTAATGATGGAACTGATATTGCAGATCTGATGGCATGTTTTATGAAAAAAGAAGTTCATGATCCTAAATTTCCGGCTTTGTCGTCGGAAGTAACACGACTAAAGGCTACAGAAGGAGGTGCTCGTGCTGTGTGTGAAGTAATTGAGAGATATGTGGATGAAGCCTTAAAAATCGAACATATTGAAAAAATTAAAAAGATGATTTCTAAAAATTATTCTAAAGGAGATATCCTTGAACTGGGTTATACAGAGGATGAGTATTCTGAGGCTGAGAGCCAGTTAGTGCAGATGACATAGGAGAATGTGCTGCTGTTGCATCCTGTGATGCAGAAGAAGTGTGAGAAATCCCACGCCAACCGATAAAAAGACCGCTGCAAGTCTGATGGCTTACAGCGGTTATTGTTATGAGAAAGATTTTCTACATTCACGTGAAACTTTTACTGTGCAATTAACACTGTCTGCCCATCTACTTATCTGTTTATCCAGATATTCATTCAGAATATCTTCTACTTTGCTGCTACTTAGGTTCAGCTTTCTCATTTGTGCTGTCTTTACAAATATGTATGTTACCTGTTTCTTTATTTGTTGCTTGTCTACTGTATTTGTGTACATCCTATTTTCCTCCTAAATCTGCATGTAACTCATAATGTTTCGCATGAAACCTTACATTCCTTCTACTGTTACGTCTAAATCTGCCTGTGATTCATAATGTTTCACATGAAACTCTTTTCCATCGTCATACTCTCCAAATCCATAGTCCACATCTGTGGAGTCACCAGCTGACTCATCATTACTGTATGCATCCGCTGGTGACTCCTGTGGAGTCTGCTCAGCTGCACTTGGTGTGCTTCTCTGATTACTTTCACTTGATGCTGTATTACTCTGACTGCTACTATTATCTGTACTTGTATCTTTTTTCTTTGTATATGTAACTTCTGGTTTTGTGATTCCATAAATCTGCTCATATGCTATTTTCTCTACGTCGCTTAAGTTTCCACCATAATACAGGTCCTGTAAACTCTCGTCTATCTCGCCTTCAGTAAGTATCCAGTCCTTTTTAACCTCCTCTTTGTCTGTAATGCCGTAGTCCATTGCTATGTCCATCTTAATGAACCATACGTACTGCTCTGGACTTAATTCTTTAACTCCCTCGCCTACATTCGGTCCAAAGTTAGCGTGAACATGGTTAAAATACATTTCTTTCTTACTGCTTGGAATGCTGCTTGTAGCCTCTACCCACTCTTCAAATGTTAATGGCGGCAATGTTCCATATATGTCTGCTAACTCTGCTGTCCCTGCGTTCTCTATCTCACTTAACTCGTATTCCTTGCCTCCAAGTGTTACTTTCTCTTCTTTTTCGGTATCATTATTTGAACCATTCTTCTCAACATCGTTGTCTGCAACCACTTCTGTTGGTTCTTCGGTGTTTTCTGTTTCGGAATCAATAGATTCTGTGGATATCTCTTCTGCTGTACTTTCTTTGTTGTTTGCACTGGTACTGCATGCAGTCAGCATTGAACCGGTAGCGATGATACCGATCAGAAGAGGATATATCTTTCTTTTTTTCATATAACACATCTCCCCTCTTATAAATAATAATGTTTAACTAATAACATTATAGAAGTCTGATTTATAAAATACAAGCCGCTGTGTTTATATATTCTGTTTTGATTTTCAATAAAATTTTTGTAAAAAATAAAATTCAGCAATATGCACAAAAATAAAATTCAGCAATATATATAAAAATAAAAGAAATATATATGAAAAAATCTACGTTTTGAATACCGCAAAAATTGATTCTCTTAAAATCTCGTTTTTTCTCACGACATCTCGTTTTTCCTCATGACATCTTTCGCAGTGCCACCTGTTTTTTTTGGAGAGTACTGTCTTTTTTACAACAGGCACAGGTACATGCGGCTATTTACACAAAAAAAGGAGTAAATAGCCACATGTATACACACAAACAAAATAACGACGTGAACCCAAAAGCAACTGAATCGATTGTAAAACGTTTATTAGATATTCAAAAGGGAGGTAACTGGATAAATAAACTGGGAAAACCTATCAGCATTGAAAAAATGTCTAATAAAAAAATGGCAGCCAAATTAGGCATATCTCAAGTTCGGTACAGTAAGATTGTACATGGAAAAACATCTTTGACGATTGATGATTTTCTGAATATTATATCGGTTTTTAAAGTGGATCCTCAATGGTTGCTCATTGGACAGGCAAGTGAAAGACCATTTTATCTGGTGGAGTTATCCTCACTTATCGTAAGTCTTGCGTATAAGAAAAAAATCCCTTCGACCGAAGTTTTTAACGAGCTTATAAAAATGTACGAAGATCATGCACAGATATCAAATTCGCCTGAACCAATTCCGGATTGCTGTAGTGAAGAGCAGATCATTAAGAGGATTGAAGATTTTCGTGCGGCTGACCAATCAGTTAAGTCTATTTTTACACTCGTAGCGGACGGAAGTATTTCTAAGAGAGAGATGGCATCCTATCTTGGTATTCCACTTTATGTATACAGCAAAATTATAAGTAACTCCAGTTTGGAAACTCGAAAACTGCATCTGGAAAACCTGTGGAAACTGATAACTGAATTTTCAGATCTGCAACCAGAAGATTATACGGATCCTTACAGTTATATTGAGAACGTCAAAAAATTTGATGTGAATTATCTCTTATATGGCTACATCAATATTAATACCTATGACAAAAATATTCTGTATTATTTGAAAGGGGATTTGGAAGATGCATCACATGTGGTTAATTGTTTCAAAAAATTAATATTTAATAACTGCGAATTTACCAAAATCGCAAATATAACTGAAACCAGATGGTAATGTGTTTGTGTTCGAAAGGAGATGTGCTGAATATTGAAGATAAGAAGTCCAGATTTGAGAGGAGAAAAGAACAAAAAAAAGAACAAAAAAAGAAAGAGAGGATTAAAAATAATGGAACCGGAAAATTTTACGTTTACTTTTAAAGGAATGGCAAATGCAGATTATGGAGTGGTGGTTGGTGTGAAACCTATTTACCAGTATGACAAGGAAAAAGGGATATATACGCAGCAGGTAATTGGGAAGCGTGTAAAACTGGTATTGCCGAGCCAGTCGTATGAAAAAATAGATGTGGTATTACCAGCAGATGCTATTACATCGGACATTCAGCCGGATACAAAAGTGACCTTCGAAGGTTTTGAAGCACGTTTGTGCAGAAATTATAACAGCGGAGATTATTTTTTCAGCTGTAAAGCACAAAAAATCGTTATTGTAAAATAAGGAGGAAAAAGGATTGATTACATTAATTTTATACATCATAGGAATATATTTTCTGATTGTTGCAGTGGTATGTTGGCTGGGGAATATATCCGTAAAAGAAGCAAGAGACAAGATAAATACAGTGGTTAAATGGTTTTTTACAGATACGGATTTACAACCAGAGATCATGGATTTTGAACTTTTGGCAAAAGAGGAGTGGCATGAACTTGAACTGCGGCTGGAAGAGTATTTCAATGATGTAAAATTAATGAATCTATGCCGTAAAGATGGTGTTGTGCATATAGAATTTTCTATACTGGGGATTCGTTCAAGATTTGCACAGATGCAGGATGCGTTGCAGGAAAGCGTGACGTTTGACATAGAAGATTTTTTTATTAGTAAGCTTGGAAAAGAATATCCCATACATATCCAGACCTGTAATACGCAGTGTCTGCATATCCTTGTGGCATATAATGCAAAAGGACAGGAATATTTAAAACAGATTGCAGAGGTAAAAAAATGTAAAATGCTGGAACGCAGACAACAGACACAGAGAAAATTACAATTAAAACGTTTAAAACTGAAAGAATTTGCAATAGAGCATGCAGATGAGTTGTTAATTGGATTCCGGTATCGGGAATGGAAGGAGAATAAAGCACTGCCAGTGCGTATTTCTTTAAAAACGCATCCGCATTTGCTGTTAAGTGGTTCTAGTGGATCGGGAAAATCATATGCACTTACTATGTATATATTTCAGTTTATGTATAAATGTGCGCAATATGATATCTGGCTGGGAGATTTTAAAAATTCCGGCAGATATGAATTTGTAAAAAAGGTACAAAATGCATATTATGCAGTCGGAAATGGAGTAGAAGTAATGGTGGATGATTATTATCAGCTGTTTTGTGATGTAAGGGACGGAATCAAGACGATCAGCAAAAATCAGATATTAATTTTGGATGAATATATGGCTTGGATGCAGATGCTGGGGATGACTGACAAGAAAAAAGAAGATAAATACAAAAACATAATTGGCACATTGCTTATGATGGGACGAGATGTAAAGGGAGTAACATTTGGAGTGATAATTGTGGTACAAAGACCAGATGCGGTATTATTCCCAAAAGGGGCAAGGGACAATTTTATGACCGCAGTTGCGTTGGGAACTCTGTCAGCAGAAGCAAAAACGATGCTTACAGATCAGACAGGCAGTATTCCGGCTACGGTATATGGAAGAGGGGAGGGAGTTGCAAGGATAGATGGCAGCGATGAGCCGGTAACGGAGATCATGATTCCCAAAATAATATGACAGAAATTACCTTCTGGGACGTACATGCACGAATGCCGTAAGGCTGATTCGTGTGATGCGACGGAACAGGAGGAGTGCTCTAGGATAGTATTACCCTAGAGCACTTAAGGGACAAAATTTAATATGCTCTTTTTTTGAATTTAAAGAAAATATGCTGTCCCATTCTGGCTGGGACAGCATAAAAATGTGGGACATAGACGAAAGGTGTGTAGGATGAATAAACAGACAAGTTCAAGAACATGGTTTTGCGTATTAAATAATCCGGAAAAGTTCTTTGGGGAGATAGCACCGGAAGATATGGTAGAAAAAGCAGCAAATTTGTGGATGACGAGTGATAAGAGGTCATGTGCAATCAATTATGAGATCGGAGATAAGGAACACACACCACACATGCATATGGTATTATGTGACAAAGCAAAATCAAGATTTTCTGCGGTACAGAAGCTATATCCTACAATTCACATTGAACCAATGATGGGAAAAAGAAAAGATGCATTGGATTATATTGGGAAAACCGGAAAGTTTGAAGAAAAAAGCCATACGGTTGTTGTCCCTGCAAAATATTATGGAGATATTATTAAAAACGAACAGGGAAAAAGAAATGACTTAGAACGTATTGAACAGATGATAGCAGATGGTTGTACACCGGAGGAGGTCATGGAAGAGTCATTTGCTTATCGGAAATATGAAAAAATGATTCGGAGTGCCTTTTTTGCTAAGAGAATGAAAGAAACACCAGTCAAGAGAGAGGTACGTGTGTATTGGCATACCGGAGAGAGCGGAACAGGAAAAAGCTATTGTTTTGTGAAATTGTGTGAGTTGTATGGAGAAGAAAATGTGTATATCATGACGGACTATCAGAACGGTGGACTTGATCTTTATTGCGGTGAGAAATATCTGGTCATGGATGAATTTAAGGGCAATATGCGGTTTGGGGAATTGTTAAATTATTTGGACGGTTACAAAATACAGATACATTGTCGTTATGCAAATGCTTATGCGCTGTGGGAAGAGGTTCATATTACAAGCATCTATGCACCGGATGAAGTATATGAATTTATGGTTGACAGTAACAACCGTAACCGTGACAGGGTTCAACAGCTGTTAAGGAGAATTGACCGTATTATTTATCATTATGTAGACCACGGAGAATATAAACAATATGAAATGGATGCAGAAAATTATGTCAATTATTCTGACTTAAAACAGAGAGCAGATCATCCTATAGACAAGGATGGATTTATGAGTATAACGGAAAAAGAGACACCGTTTTAGTAAGGTATCAAATGTTTTTTGAATTGGGAGAGAATCAGATGAAAAAAAATAATAATTTTAGACAGGCTGGATGTTAGATGATGTATCTTTGTTTAATGCAGAAACATTGAGATATGCGGTTGAATGTGGTATTATTAACCCAGATGCTGTGCGAGAGCATATTGAAATGAAAAAGCGAGAGGAGATTTTAAAGTCACATCCTTATAAAATTTGGGAAGGTAAGAATCAGAAATGGTATACTTACTTGCCGGATAGCGGAAATAAATACGGCAGACGGTTAGTGAAGAAGATATCCAGAGAAAAAATTGAGGAAGAAGTTTATAATTTTTATAAAATCCAGAGTGCTCTTCAAAAAAGTGAACGAAAAAAAACAACTTTTGAGGATGCATATCGAAAATGGAGAGTGTGTCAGGATGAATGTGTATGCGATAATACTATTCAGAAATATGAGACAGATTATAAACGGTTTTTCCTTAATACTGGGTTTGCAGGTACACCCATTGATGCAATTACAGAAGAAACTATCAAAGCATTTATCATAAAGACAGTAAAAGAGAAGAAACTCTGTAAAAAAGCCTGTAAAACCTTATTTGGCTATATCCGGAACACGATACGAAGTGCGCTGATCAATAAAGAAATCCGGGAAAATCCAATGCAGTACATGGAGGCAAACCAGTTTTACAAATACTGCATTGAAAGGAAAAGATCACAGGCAAGAACGCTTGTATTCGGGCAGGACAGTATAGATTTAAGTAATAAGTTCCGGGAAGATTACGAAAAAGAACCAGACTATATACCAACTTATGCAGTTGATCTTGCAAGTCTGACGGGAATGCGAGTTGGAGAATTGTCTGCATTACGCTGGGATGGTATTACAGATAAGTATATTATGATCGATAAGTCTGAAAAGTATAATCGCAGAACAAAGGAGTATTATATTGATACTACCAAAAACGGAAAAGAAAGAATTTTTCCGGTTACAAAAGAAATCAAAAGTTTACTGAATAGAGTAAAGCAGGTGGAAATACAATATGGATATATCTGTGAATGGGTATTTGCAAATCAGGACGGCAGGATTCATGCTCCAATGATATCTTCCTGTTTGAAAAATAAATGCAGACAACTCGGAATAGAAGAAAGAGGAATCCATGCTTACCGAAGAACGGTAAATTCTATGCTGCGTAATGATGGAGTATCTGTTACGGTTGCGGCAGCATTACTTGGTCATACCGAAGAAGTAAACGAAAAACATTATACTTTTGATGTGAGCAATATTGAAGATAAAAGGAAAGCTGTTTCAAGAGTAAATGCAGAAATGAGACAGGCACAGTAGCATTGATTACCTTTTGATTACTTTTGGTGTAATCGTTTTGAAACCCAGTAAAATCAAGGATTTCAGAGACAATGCGCCCCGTGAGGTCGCAGGTTCAAATCCTGTTACCCCGATTGGTGTAAAATAGCCGGAAAGTCGAGATTTTATTGTAAAATCAAGGCTTTTCGGCTATTGTTTTGCTCTAAAATATCTGGTCTGTTTATTTAAAATTTGTCATATTTATATCTTTTTTTGTCATGGAATTTGTCATGACAAATTCTAAAATAATATCTTTGACAATGCATTGGATGCTTTGTCCTGAGAGGTTTTTAATTTATCTTTCATAGTATGGCGGTATACATTTTTCATAACATAATCTGTTTCCCATCCGCCCATCTCAAGAATATCTGCTTCTGGAATATTTAAAGATGACATGTAGGACGCAAAATAGTGACGGAGTTTGTGGAGTGAGAAATGGGGCATATTTAATTCGTCCTGTAACCTGTTCATGTGCTTGGTAATTGAATTTGGATGCCCTTTATAAATATATCCATGTTCACGGATTAAATCGGCTAATTGGGGGGATATGACAATCTCGCGGGTACTTGCAGTTGTCTTTGTCTGCTTTTCCACCCATTGATTATTTTTATCCAGCACTTTGGCAGAATCAATCGCGAGCGTGTTTCCGTTTAGATCATCTATGGTCAGAGAGCATATTTCTGAACGACGTAAACCATAACAGGCGAGTTTGATAGGAATCTCAAACATGCTGCCCTGCGCAGCCTGTAATAATCGTTTTATATCCTCATCAGTGGGGATATACGGCTCATTTTTGATTTTTTGGGGCAGGGTTGTGGAAATATTCATTTCCGGTCGAAACATTCCCAAAACGGATGATATAAAGCCATGGTAATTACGAATTGTCTTAGGCGCAAGCGTTTTTGCCAGGATATTGATTTCTTTTTGAATATCGATTTGCGTAATATCGTATATAGGTTTATTTGTAAAATCGTCTGTGAGTCTGCTGGGTATTTCAAGGTATTCTTTTACGGTCTTAGGACTGAGCACATGTTCTTTGGTTTCTGTGTATTGCTGGGCAGCTTCTGTGAATGTTAGATGGTATTTTTTACTTTTTATTTTATCCGGTTCTGCAGCCATAGCCTGCATAGCTTCTTTCTGTGTTGGTTTCTCATTAAACACAACTGTGTACATTTGCCCTTTGTACATTTTTCTGATCCGGTAAGAGCCGCTTGGGAGTTTTTCGATTTTCATATGTATCATTCCTTTCTATTTTGGGGTATAAAAATAACAGCCAGCAGAGAACTGGTGTTCCGCTTGCGTTTGGCTGCTCCGAATGATACAATGTGCTTGTTCAGGGCGTGTATCTTCAGAGCACGCATCCGCTCCTGTTGTTGGCTGGTGTCCGGTTCGCAGGGGCGGTTTTTATTTATTTCAGCAATTCTGCAATATTTATCATCAGGTTATCGTAAATGCACACCTGTATATCATCATCAAAACTATATTGATCGCACAGCTCTTCTTTTTCCAAATCATAGACGTTCACTGTTTTGGTAAGTGGATTTACAATCCAGTATTCACGGACTCCTGCAGAACGGTATTTGAATAACTTCACGCCATAATCAGTTCGTTTCGTACTTAGAGATGCAATCTCGATGACCCAGTCCGGTGCACCGCTGCATCCGCGGTCATCCAGCTTTGATTTGTCACTAATAATGCTGATATCCGGTTCGACGTATGTTTTATCGTCTTTATTCAAAAAAACGGCAAATGGGGCAGGATAGACTTCACAGGAACCGTTATTTTTGCGAATATATGTCTCAATGCTCCATGCAAGAGCCTGCTGGATTTTCTGATGCAATCTGTTTGGTGGTGCCATGTCATAAATGACACCGTCGATCAGCTCTGCACGCTGTCCTTCTGGAAGTGAATAGATGTAATCGGTCGTGTAAGTGTTTTCTTTTGGTAATGGCATAGTGTGTATCTCCTGTTTCAATAACATAAACTCTTCAAAAATAATTCTAGCACATATCGGTGTGATCCGCTTATTTTTTTGGAAGAATAGGTAATGCATCCAATTCCATGGAATCTTCAGATTCTAGACAATGACGGTTATGATCAAAAATGGCATACTGTTCATTGACAAATTTATCGGCAGCTTCTCTGGAAATATGTCCGGCATTATCTAAAACACTTCTGCCAGTAAACTGTAAGAATGCATCTAAGCGGTTTTCCCAATCGTTCATATACATTGGAATATGACGTTTAGCCTGATCTTCTGCATAATCAAGATACATGGTGACAATTCTGTTTAAATTTTCAAGTTCTTCCTGAGTTAAATAGTTTTTGGCAATGGTTATATCAGATTTCCTTACTTTCGCACCTTTGAATGAAGTAAGACCCATATTTTTTTTGGAAGCATCAGCACGTTCAACAATTAGTTCTGGTGCAGTATGCCCATGAACGGAATAATGAAGTTTATTCTGAACGGTTTTGAAAAAAAGATCTGCCTGTTCACAATGTGGATCATAATCAACAGATGTAGCAAATATGTCACGAACCTTTAAATAAACACGTTTTTCAGAAGAACGAATATCTCTGATACGTTCAAGAAGTTCATCGAAGTAGTCGGAACCAAATTTTTTTGGATTTTTTAAACGTTCATCATTAAGAACAAATCCTTTTTTCATATATTCGGAGAGAACGGATGAGGACCAGTTTCGAAAATGTATTCCGATATTATTTCGTACACGATATCCGATTGCAAGAATCATATCAAGATTATATATTTTTACTTTTCTCTGAACAGTTCTGCTCCCTTCAGATTGAACTTGTAAGTAATCCTTACAAGTTGCTTCTTCATATAATTCTCCATCAGCGTATATATTTTTTATATGTAATGTCACATTTTGAGGAGAAGTCTGATAAAGTTGGGAAATACTTTTTTGTGTCATCCATATAGTGGAATCGTTGAAATAAGCATCAACTTTTGTATCCCCCTTTTCATTTTGATAAATTAGAATATTTCCTTGAAAATTCAAATCAGTATCTCCTTTCAAATAGTTAAATGTTCAATTTTTTTCGTAAAACTCTTCAAAAATAATTCTAGCACATATCGGTGTGCTCCGCTTATTTTTTTCTAGCATTTATGGAATTGATCTGAATATTAATCATTTTGTGGGTTAATATTTGGCTCTTGATTTTCATCTGAAATATTGCAAAATATCCGTGAAAAGGGTAATATTTTAAATAGAGCGAAAGACACACAACAGGCGCAGACAATTGTCGGCGGCCGGAATATGTGAAAACTGGGCAAAGTAAATATGGGTATGCAGGAGGAAACGCGGATGAAGAGAATCGGTATGTTAACAAGCGGCGGTGATTGCCAGGCATTAAACGCAGCAATGCGCGGCGTAGTAAAAGGCTTAAGTGAAAATGTGGATGAGCTGGAGATTTACGGCTTTTTAAATGGTTATAAAGGGCTGATTTATGGAGATTACAGATTACTGACATCTGCAGATTTTTCCGGAATACTTACCAAAGGCGGAACGATCCTTGGATCTTCCAGACAGCCGTTTAAGCAGATGCGTGTGCCGGATGCGAACGGATTAGACAAAGTGGAGGCGATGAAATCTACCTATTATAAGTTAAGACTGGACTGTCTGGTCATCTTAGGCGGAAATGGAACGGAGAAGACGGCAAATCTGCTTTGCGAGGAAGGATTAAATGTAATTCATCTTCCGAAAACGATCGATAACGATATCTATGGAACGGATGTTACATTCGGATTTCAGAGTGCGATCAATATCGCAACGGATGCGATCGACTGTATTCATACAACGGCAGCTTCCCATAACCGCGTATTTATCGTGGAAGTTATGGGACATAAAGTTGGCTGGCTGACACTTTATGCAGGAGTTGCAGGCGGTGCAGATATCATTTTACTGCCGGAGATTCCTTATGACATTGAAAAAGTGATCGCAGCTATTAATAAGCGTACCAAAGCCGGAAAAGGATTTACAATTCTTGCGGTTGCGGAGGGAGCTATCTCAAAAGAGGATGCGGCATTATCCAAAAAAGAGTACAAAGAAAAGGTTGCAAAACGCAAATATCCGTCTGTTTCCTATGAGATCGCAGACCGTATTTTTGAGGAGACCGGAGTGGAAGTCCGTGTGACGGTTCCGGGACATACACAGAGAGGCGGAAGTCCGTGTCCATACGACCGTGTACTCTGTACCAGACTTGGTTCTGCCGCAGCACAGGCTGTCATGGACGAGGATTATGGCAACATGATCGCCATGATCAATGGAAAGACAAAACGCGTTCCATTAGGTGAAGTGGCAGGCAGATTAAAAACAGTAGACCCGGATTGCCAGATGATCAAAGAGGCAAAACGGATTGGAATCAGTTTCGGGGATTAAGATGTCATACACAGCATTATATCGTAAGTTCCGTCCACAGGAGTTTGAGGACGTCAAAGGACAGGAACACATTGTTACAACATTAAAAAACCAGATCAAAGCAGACAGGATCGGGCATGCGTATCTGTTTTGTGGAACCAGGGGAACCGGTAAGACGACCATCGCAAAGATATTTGCAAAGGCGGTCAACTGTGAGCATCCTGTAGACGGCAGCCCGTGTGGAGAGTGCCCGGTCTGCAAGGCGATTGCAGCGGGCAACTCCATGAATGTGATCGAGATCGATGCCGCATCGAATAACGGTGTGGATAACATCCGCCAGATCCGTGAGGAGGTGGAATACCGTCCGACGGAAGGCAAATACAAAGTCTACATTATCGATGAGGTTCATATGCTTTCCATAGGTGCATTTAATGCACTGCTAAAGACACTCGAGGAGCCGCCATCATATGTTATTTTTATTCTGGCAACAACGGAGGCACACAAGATACCGATCACAATCTTATCCCGCTGTCAGAGATACGATTTCAGGCGTATTTCCATTGAGACGATTTCTGCAAGACTGATGGAACTGATGGAAAAGGAGCAGGTCACAGTGGAGGAACGTGCGATCCGCTATATCGCAAAGGCGGCGGACGGTTCCATGCGGGATGCACTCAGTCTGTTAGACCAGTGTATTGCGTTTTATCTTGGGCAGGATCTTACTTACGACAAAGTACTTGAAACACTCGGTGCGGTTGATACTGAGATTTTCAGCAGACTGCTCCGTCAGATTTTAGAGAAAAATGTGACCGGTGCAATCGGTGTGATCGATGAGATGGTCATTGAGGGCAGGGAATTAGGACAGTTTGTCAATGATTTTACCTGGTATCTGAGGAATCTCATGCTTGTACAGAGCTCGGATGACATGGAGGATGTGCTTGACATTTCAACGGAGAATCTTGCTCTGTTAAAAGAAGAGGCGCAGATGGTAGATACAGACATTCTTATGCGCTATATCCGTATTTTTTCAGAACTGAGTAATCAGATCCGTTATGCCGTACAGAAGCGTATACTGATCGAGATTGCGGTGATCAAATTATGTAAACCGGAGATGGAAAAAGATTATGGTTCGCTGATCGACCGCGTGGACAGTCTTGAAAAAAAGCTGGAGAAGGGTATTGTGGTAACGCAGGCATCCGGTGACATGGCTGCGGGGACAACAGGTTCTTCTGCCGCATCGGCGGTGTTAAAAAAAAAGGAACTTCCCAAGGCAATCCCTGAAGATATCAAACAGATCATGAGCAGCTGGAGCGGCATTTTATCACAGCTGACAGGAATCACAAGAACCTATCTCAAAAAAGCAGTTCCGACATTAGGAGAGGGCGGTACGCTGATCCTGGCATTTGAGGATGCCAATGCGTACACTTATATAGAAGAGAACCGTTCTAACTGCCAGGATGAATTTCGGGCAGCAGTTGCAGAAAGACTTGGCAAAGAGGTAGAGATTCTGGTAAAATTAAATGACACTGGCACGCCAAGCGGGGAGATCTATCCCGATTTACGCCAGTTGATTAATTTTGAAATAGAAGAAGACGATTTTTAGGAGGATTCACATGGCAAAAAGAGGCGGTTTCCCGGGCGGTATGCCGGGCAACATGAACAACCTTATGAAACAGGCGCAGAAAATGCAGCGTCAGATGGAAGAGGCACAGAAAGAATTAGAAGAAAAAGAGATTACTGCAGCAGCAGGTGGTGGAGCTGTTGAAGTTACTGTTTCCGGTAAGAGAGAGATTACAAAAGTAAAATTATCCGAGGAAGTAGTTGACCCGGATGACATCGAGATGTTAGAGGATCTGATCATGGCAGCAACCAATGAGGCACTTCGTCAGTTAGAAGAATTCTCTTCGGATTCCATGTCAAAAATTACCGGCGGCATGGGTGGTCTTGGCGGACTTCCGTTCTAGGAAAAAAGGCATAATGATTCAGGGAAGACAAGGAATGTTTTTCGCCTGAATCATTATGCTTTTTTTGATTCATTGGAAATTACGTTCCATGAACCCAAAAGACCTCAGTTTACAATTTTGCCCGGAACACTTCATCTGCCGGATAGCCGCCGGCACATTTCTGCATGCCGCGCTGAATACTGTCCGCGGAATTTCCCCAGTCTTTATCTTTGTTCCGGTAGTCATTTTTTTCTACAAACCATGCGACTTCTTTTTGCAGGCGTTCCATATTTTCCTGCATCAGTGCAAATGCCTTCGGGTAAAACTCCTTTTTCTGTACATCGTTTAATTTGTTTTCCGCAGTCTCAATCAGATCTCCGAAATGAGGCAGGCAAAAGCCTTTGCTCTCTTCAAAAAGCTGGCGGAATTCTTCATTTTTCAGATACAGGTCGAAAAAGGTATCCAGATATCTGCCGTAGATTTTACGGAAATGATCGCAGACATAGCAGTCTGTCGTCTTTTTGGAGATCCATGCACCAAGCGCAGTCTGCGGTTCATGTTCGGAGGTTGCATCGGTGCGCTTCATGCGCTTTAACAGACTTGATTTGCCTGGGGCAAAATCGGACATTTCTTTTGCGAGTTCCTGATTCAGTTTCTTCAAATGCGTGCTTAAGATCAATGCATTTCCAAGTCGGTTGCCGTAATCGTACATCATTTTAAAGTGATGGCGGCAGAATCCGGTTGCATCTGTCTTTTCACGGATATCATCCTCCATATAGGCGGAACCTAAAATAAATGAGACCGCATGCTGCTCGGCTTCGCGCTCTAAATTGCAAAAAGGGCATTCGTCTTTGGCGTTGAATGCTTTGATTAAAGGGATGGTTGCAATATTTTCTTTCATATGATCTATGACTCCTTTGACTGGTTGATCCACTTTTTTATTTATAAGAATTATAACAAAGTCTGATAATTCAAACAATAACTCATAATAAATTTAAAGTTATGCCATAATAAATAAAAAACGCAACATTTCATATAAAATGTTGCGTTTTTTATTTGCAATTATTATTTCGGCAGAACAAAAAGAAACTTAACCCCAAAATCTAAATTTTTTTAAATCCGTTCAGAAATTAATGGTATGAAAAATACTGTCCCGCTCGTCCTGAGAAATTCCCAGATAACGCTTTGTGATATAAAACGAGGAATGATTATACAGATCCATCAGAAGAACCGGCGAAATTCCCTGTTTCCATGCATGATAGCCAAACGTCTTGCGGAGCGAATGACAGCTGACATGCGTTTCGCATAAGGTTTCGTCCGCTGCTCTGCGTACAATACGATATGCCTGGGAGCGGCAGAGCGGATGCGCAGGTGTGGTGAGTTTTGAAAAAATATAATCCTCTGCGTCAGGTTTTCTTGTTTTCCGGTAACAGTCCAGTGCCTTGATAACATGTGAATTTAAGGCAATCTCATTGAACTTTCCTGTTTTCTGTTCATGGATCAGAAGATGATCTAAGAAACAGTCTTTCTCAAAATAATACACATCTTTCCATTTTAAATTCAATACATCACTGATGCGCAATGCGGTGTAGAGCCCAAGAATGATCATCGTATAGTTGCGGATATTCGGATGTGCAACCTCGTAATATGCAATGAAATTTTTTAGTTCGTCCTTGTCACGGATCGGCTGTGTTGTACCCATAATGACTCCTTTCTGCGGAAAATACCGCAAGCCTGTAAACGCAACATTTTATATGGAATGTTGCATTCAGGGAGAAACAGATAATCAGGGAGGAAAACAGATTATATGCTCAAGTTAACGTTAAAGCCTGGTGACTATATTGACATCGGTGAAAACATCAGGGTCGTTTTTTCCGGCGGTTCTGCAAATAACATTCATCTTCTGGTGGATGCACCGAGAGAGATGAACATTGCGCGCAGTTCTGCAGAAAGAAAAAGCAACCGTACTCACTACTATAAGGAACAGGGCATTTCGGAACAGGCACAGAAAGAGATCGCTGCAATTCTGATGAGGGAGCGCCGCAGCAGATCAGAAGAAGCAAGGTAATAAGGTCAGGCTAACCTAGGGGTCGGGCTTATTATAAATCTTTTTAAGACGTATATCTTAAAAATTAAGAAAAATTTCCGCATATCACGGAAAAAAAGGGAAAGGATTCCCGGATGCCGGGCAACGGCAGAACACATTTTTTATCACACGGAGGTAAATATTATGGCAATGGTAGTACAGCACAACATGTCCGCAATGAATGCGAACAGAAATTTAGGTGTTACAACAGGAATGCAGGCAAAATCATCAGAGAAGTTATCTTCCGGTTACAAGATCAACCGTGCAGCAGATGATGCAGCAGGACTTTCTATTTCTGAGAAGATGAGAAGCCAGATCCGCGGTTTAAATAAAGCATCTGACAATGCACAGGATGGTATCTCTTTAATCCAGACCGCTGAGGGCGCATTAAATGAATCCCACTCTATCTTACAGAGAATGAGAGAGTTATCCGTACAGGCAGCCAACGGTACAGAGACAGATGACGACCGCGAGGCAGTACAGAACGAGGTTTCCCAGTTACAGGAAGAGCTGACAAGAATTTCTGAGACAACAGAGTTCAACACGATGAAGCTGCTGGATGGTTCTCAGGGCTCAGGTTCAACAACGAGTGCCGGACCAAAGTATGGTGCAATTGATACGACAATGGGTGGAGCATTAGTTACATCAGATGTGGCAGGCATTAAGGTTGCGACAACAGAACTGGGTGTAGATGGTTCTGAGAATGCTATATGGGATGCAGCAGGTACAACACTGACTTTAAATCTTGTAAAGGATAAGGTTTATACACAGAGTGATATCGACAATCTGATTGCTAATGCAAAACAGGAAGACAGTACATCTAAGGTATCTAAACTGCCAACGGTATCCGTATCATTAAATAATGGAACATATACTGGAAAGGCAAGTGCCGGAGTTGCTACCGAAGCAGGTGCAAAGGCAACCGCTGAAGCAAAGAAGATGGCAGCAGGTACATTTGTTGGTGCGGATACGATTCAGATATCAGCTAACAGATATGGTAAGGAGTTAAATGGTACAACAATCGGTATTGCATTTACAGCGAAAGATGGACAGGAAAGTGTTACTGTAAACGCGGCAGCCAGCCAGAAACGTACGGATGGTACAGTAACAGCTGGTGATTATACATTAAATCTTGCAGCCGGAAAAGAATATACAGAGGAAGATATCGAGAAAATATTAAAAGACAATGGGCTGGATTTAGATGTGACATTGAGTGGAGCAAATCCAGACAATGCGACAGAAAAACATACATTATATGCAATTAATAACGGAGCCACAGTTACAGATATTACATTAGACAATGGTGCAGGTCTTGGAAGTGCAACAGCTTTATTTGGAGAATCTGGATATTCTGCAAAATCATCATCAAATGGAACCGGCATTACCTTACAGATCGGTGCAAATGAAGGTCAGACCATGAGCTTCTCTATAGATGATATGAGTGCAAAAGCACTGGGAGTAGATGGCAGCAAAGTAGACTTAAGTACACAGTCCGGTGCCCAGAAAGCTACTACCACGATTGATGCAGCAATCAAGAAAGTATCTGCACAGCGTGGTAAAATGGGTGCGATCCAGAACCGTCTGGAGCACACCATCAGCAACCTTGATACAGCAGCAGAGAATACCCAGACTGCAGAGTCCCGTATCCGTGATACAGATATGGCAGAAGAGATGGTTGAGTACTCCAAGAACAACATTCTTGCACAGGCAGGTCAGTCTATGCTTGCACAGGCGAACCAGTCTACACAGGGTGTACTCTCTTTATTACAGTAATCTCTGGAAAAACGGTAATTATTATATGCAATGTAAAGATGTCCTGGGGCGTTACGCTCCGGGGCATTTTTTGTGCACACTGTATACTTTAACTGCAAAATTTTTGTACAAAATAACGTTTTTGTTTGCCAAGTGTAAAATATGATGTTAAACTGCACTTACATTTTTCGGAAAATGTATGTTGGGGCATTTATTATCATGATTTTAAATTTGTAAATAGGGTTATTTTAGCGTACAATCAGGAGAAGAATATATGAGTGAAAATATGAATGGGGTGTCTGCAGGTAACGCTGCAAACAAAACGTATGCCAATACAAAGTATAAGGATACTTTTTTCCGGTATCTGTTCAAAGAAAAAGCGGGTATGCTGGAGTTGTACAATGCGTTATTTGATGATTGTCTGACAGATGAAAGCGAGATAGAAGACTGTACCATTGAAGATGTATTTACAAGGCAGATGAAAAACGATCTGGCATTTCGTGTCAGAAAAAAGCGTGTAATTGTTTTGACGGAACATCAGTCGACACTGAATGAGAATATGCCGCTGCGTTTTCTGATGTATTTGGGAAGGACATACAATCAGATGATGACAACAAATGCCGTATACAAGGAACGCCGGATAGAACTGGATGCACCGGAGTTTGTGGTATTTTACAATGGAGACCGCAATCAAAAAGAATATTGGGAAATGCACTTGTCGGATGCGTTCCCGGAGGGAGTGAAAGTTAATATTGATCTGAGGGTAAGAGTATATAACATTAACTACGGAAAGAACTCTAAATTATTGCAGCAGACAAAATTACTAAGTGGTTACAGTTATTTTGTTGATAAAATCAAACACTTATGTAAAAATGGAAGTGAATTAAAAGAAGCGATAGACACCGCGGTGCGTGAATGTATCAAGGAAGGAGTTCTTACAGATCAGTTAACTTATTTAGGATCGGAGGTAATGGGTATGTTTGCAACAGAATTTGATATGGATGAAGCTGTAAAGGTCTGGAAGGAAGAGGCGAGAGAAGAAGGGTTAGAAGAAGGACGTGAAGAAGGACGTAAACAAGGCATAAGAGAAGGTAGACTAGAAGGACAATCGGAAGGTCGTCTTGGAATTATTAAAAATTATCTTGAAAACGGTGGAACCGTTGAACAGGCGAGAGAACTTTTGAAAGCTACAGAGGAAGAAATACAAAAAGTCACAAAGGAGATGTAATCTGACAATCTGCATAAGTGGCAAAATAAGGGAAAATGATAGCGGGCGAGATGCACAAAGAAAGGTGTGTCTTGCCCGGTTTTATTTAGGATGGAACATGGAACCGCTTTGTGGTAAAATTGATGCCATAAGATCGTTGCTGGACTAACTGACAGGGAGTGAACAGTGACATGCAGACAGGGAGGATCAGACAATGTATTATGTACCGGATGGCACAGAGATGTGTGGATATTATGAATGTAAAGAATGTGGAAACCGGTTTTTGGCGTTACAGACAGGACCGCAGCTCGTATGTCCGTATTGTGGGGAAGAGCCGGATATGGAAGTCGGACCGGACGAGGAGATGCCGGTGGCAGCAGAAAGTGCGAAGCTGATTCAGGTGGTAAAAGGAGCAGAAGAGGTTGAGCGGATGGATACGCTGCTTTCACTTGCAGTGACCGGTGGTGATTATGCGTGGATATAGAAAAAAGGAGTCAGTGTGAAAAATAAGATTTTTCACACGCAGGAATGGAGAATAAAATGGGACAGGTTTATTTTGTCCGCCATGGACAGACAATTTGGAATGTGGAAAATAAGATCTGCGGTGCAACGGATATTGCACTCACGGAACTTGGACATAAACAGGCGGTTGAGACAGGAAAAAAGATCTTAGAACAGGGAATTAAAGCCGATGAGATTCTTTATTCCCCATTGATCCGGGCAAAGGACACGGCACTCCATATCGCAGAGATTACCGGGATTCCGGCAAGGGAAGAAGCACGTTTAAAAGAACAGAACTTTGGAAAATATGAGTCTACACCGAGAGACGGAGCAGAGTTCAGGGAAGCCAAAAAACAGTTTGTAAATTGTTACGAAGGCGGAGAGTCGATGCTTCATCTGGCACAGCGAATCTATAACCTGTTAGATGAGGTGGCAGCTTCGGATAAAACTTATATTCTCGTGGCGCACAATGGAATCGCGCGTGTGGTGCAGTCCTATTTTTATGAGATGACCAACGAGGAATACGCCGCATTTGGTGTGGCAAATTGCGCAGTGGTCAGATATGAATTTTAAAAGATGGGACAGCTGTAAAGCGTGTCACCGGAATGGAGGACTTTCATGTTAGGAAAGAGAAAAGGAAAACAGCGGAGAGAATATGTCCGGGATTATGTACTTTATGATCTTGAAACCACGGGGATATCAAGTCTGTATGATGAAGTGATAGAAATCTCAGCGGTAAAAGTAAGAAACGGAAAGATCGTGGACGAGTTCAGTGAACTTGTAAATCCGGGCAGACCAATTCCTTATGCGGCAAGCAGCGTGAATAATATATCAGATAAAATGGTGGAAAATGCACGCTCCTTTGAAAAAGTCTTACCGGAATTTCTTGCATTTGCCGGGGATGATGTGTTGGCAGGGCATAATATCGCAGGTTTTGATATGAAGTTTTTGTACAGGGACTGCGAAAAATATTTTGGGCAGACACTGACAAACGACTATATAGATACACTTGCGATCGCAAAACTGTGTTTTCCCGAATGGAAACACAGGAAGCTCTCTGATCTGGCGGAACACTATGGTATCTCAACAAAAGGAGCACACCGCGCGCTGGCGGACTGCCGTATGAACCAGCAGGTGTTTGAGTTGATGGCGAAAGAATCAGGCGGAACATCTGCAAAACAGACAGAGGAGAAAATCTGTCCGCGATGCGGACTTGCCTTAAAAAAGAGAAACGGAAGATTTGGCGGGTTCTGGGGATGCACCGGTTTCCCGGATTGCAGATATACGGAAAATGTATAAAAAAGAAAGAATTGTGCAGTGTGAAAAATAAAATTATTACACGCAGAAATGGAGATGAAATGGAAGATTACAGCATTGCAAATACGACCAAAGAACAGCGCATTGCGCTGATCAGGCAGTGGATCCCGGATGAGGACGGGCTTGGTGACAGTGGTGATATGGATCTGTGGGATATCTATGCAGATTATATCAACGGAAAAAGAGAAATTGCTGAGATCAATGCAGAGATGTCAGGCACTTATTATACAGAGGAGGACTTAAAGTAATGGAGACATGGTTTTATGAAGTGGTTTCGATCGACGGGGATTATGCGAACCTGCGCAGAACCGACATCGAATCGAATGATCTGAAACTTGTGGCACGCGCCCTGCTTCCGGCGGAGATCCTGGAGGGCAGCAAGTTAAAATATGAATTGATGCAGTATGAACTGATCGGTTAAAAAGGATGTCAACATGATGGACAACGAAAAAATAATCAGAAAAAAGGTATTTGTCTATGGTGCAGTTCAGGGCGTCGGTTTCCGTTACCGGGCGGAACACGCCGCAAACATGCTTGGTGTGACTGGCTGGGTAAGAAATGAGCCGGACGGATCCGTATTGTTGGAGGTGCAGGGGACGGACGAGCAGATCGACAAAGTGCTTGCGATGGTAAACCAGGGCACCTACGTAAATATTGACCGTATCACGGCAAATCAGATACCGATCGAAGAGAGAGAGTATGGATTCTACATAAGATAAACTCTGCCTTTCTAATTGAGAAAGTGGTTCTATATTCGAATAAGGTCATGCCGGTGTATTTTTTAGTAATCCGGTTCAGATAGTCACCGCTGTAACTGAGCAGACCAGCCTGGATGGAAACAATAACTGTAAAAAAACGGATAGTGCAAAAAATGCATTATCCGTTTTTTGTCAAAAAAAGTTGAAGAGCGTCGTTAAAACACTAAAAATATACATTTGTAATTGACGTGTATTTTACAAAACATTAAAATAAAAATG